>Ga0208872_1000031_pt1 | contig 148361 bp, 127 predicted proteins | sample CryBogCBH12Aug08_FD_185508 | JGI IMG/M metagenome (GOLD analysis project Ga0208872, IMG submission 185508) | Freshwater microbial communities from Crystal Bog, Wisconsin, USA - CBH12Aug08 (SPAdes) | ecosystem: Environmental > Aquatic > Freshwater > Lake | place: Crystal Bog, Wisconsin, USA...
CCAAACCACCCAGTCGCATCACGGTCAGCGCGGCGGGACAAATCACATTGGACAATGAATTGGTGACCGTGCCGCAGTTGAAAGAAAAGCTGCAAGTGCTCAAGGCCTACAATCCCGATTTGGGCGTAGTCCTCAAGGGATCCGACGAGGTGGAGTATCAAATCATGGTCAGCGTCATGGACACCCTCCGCCAACTCGATATCACCAAAATGGGTCTCGCCACTGAGTAGCCGGTGAATTTACCCCTCAAGCACATCAAGTTCGATGGGATCCACGTCAACGCCCTTTTTCCGCAGCCATTTCACAGCGGACGCGATGACTGTTTTCTCACCGGAAAGTTCCAGGGCGATGATGCCAACTTTCTCCATGATATTGGCGCTTCGAATGTCAAAGATCAGATCAAATCTTTTGCCCAATTCCCAAATCAAAGGTTGCTTGACGCGTTCGGCGGTAAAGGTAAGCCAGAAGCGACGTGATTCTTTTTTTGTAGCGTGGCGTTTCATGATCTGTTTTCGTTTTTGTGTTCCAGCTCAAAGATGGCGAGGTCGGCATTAAGATTGGCATTGTCCGTAATTTCCTGACGGGTCTCGGTGTTGAGAGCGATCCGGCGCTGGATGCGGATTCTTTTCTCCGCACAAAAATTTTCAAAGTCGGCAATGGAGAGAAACCGGATGTCGGCCGTGTCATACCATTGATCCTTCAGCCAGCCGTAGGCGCGCGGCGTGCGTCCTTCCTCGGCGAGAATCCGGCGCAGCTTGTGAAACGCCAGATTGGGAAAACTCACGATGCCGGTTTTGCCCACGCGCAGCATTTCGGCGATCACGCCCGCCACGTCCTTGACCGCCGGCAAGGTTTGCGACAGCACGACACAGTCAAATTGTTTGTCGGCGAACGCCCGCAAGCCTTCGTTCAAATCGGCGTGAATGACATCCAGGTTGCGCCGCAGCGCGCCGAGAATTTTTTGCTCGTCCAATTCGACGCCAACCAGTTGCCGGTGGTTTTGGCGTTTGAGCCGCGCCAGCAACCGGCCGGTGCCGCAGCCGAGATCAAGCACGCTGGCACTCGGCGGAATCAATTCCACGATGCGGTCGTAGTCAAGCCGGCGCTCGTGAAAAATGCTCGTGATGCCCGGCAAATCTTCCGTCTCCACGGCCGGAACGGCTGGTGCGGGCGCAAGATTATCCACGAAGGCGCGAATCATTTCGCCGTAACGGTCAAAATCATCCGGCAGCAGAAACGCGTCGTGACCGCAGCCGCTTTGGATGTCGCAATAGCTCGCGGAAGCGTTGTGATAAATCAATGCATTCACGATGTCGCGGGACTGGCCCGGCGGAAACAGCCAGTCGCTGGAAAAACTCAACACCAACCAACGGCATTTCACCGGACGAAAGCTGGCGGCCAATTTTTCCGGCGTGCCGCCCAGATCGAACAAATCCATCGCCAGCGACAGCGTGAGGTAGCTGTTTGCGTCGAAACGCTCGACGAACTTCGTTCCCTGATGGCCGAGATAAGTGCCGACGGAAAAGGTTTTCTCAAACTCAATCGCCTCCTCGCGCGGGTGCAAGCGGTCGCCTTCGAATTTCTGGTTCATGGCTTCCGGCGAAAGATAAGTGATGTGGCCAATCATCCGCGCCAGTGCCAGCCCGACGGTCGGCCCCTGCGGCTGGTCGTAATACTGGCCGCCGTGAAAAAACGGATCGCGCCGGATGGCGTTGCGGCCCACGACATCAAACGCCAGTGCCTGACTCGTCAAACGCGGCGAACTCGCCAGCACCACCGCGCCGCGCAACCGCTCGGGATGCCGCGTGGCCCAAGTCAACGTCTGGTGGCCGCCGACGGAACCACCGATGACGGCGAGCAGTTGGCCGATGCCCAGATGATCCAGCAACCGCCGCTGGACTTCCACCATGTCGCCGATGGAGATGGTTGGAAAATCCGCGCCGTAAGGTTTGCCGGTCGCCGGATTGATGCTGCTTGGCCCGGTGGTGCCGCGACAGCCGCCGAGCAGATTCGGGCAGATGACGAAAAAACGGTTCGTGTCCACCGGCTTGCCTGGCCCGACCAAAATGTCCCACCAGCCCGGATCGTCTTCGGCATTGTGGCGGGCAACGTGTGAATCGCCGCTGATGGCGTGACAAATCAGAACGGCATTGTCACCGGCTTCATTCAGCCGGCCGTAAGTTTCGTAGGCCACCGTGACATTTGGCAAAGTGCCGCCGGATTCCAGTCCGAGCGGCATATCCAACGTGACACTTTGGGCGTAACGCAACGGTTGCGCCGAGCGCACCGTGTCGCTGCTTTCAAAGATGTCCTTGGCCATTGAACCGGTTTTTCTAAACCAACAGCCGCACCCCGACGGAATTTTCCTCCCGTCGGAGTGCGGAGTTGGCGTTTATTTCTGCGAGGCTTGCAACGCCTGTTCGATGTCCGCCTTGATGTCGGCCACGTCTTCGAGACCGATGGACAGCCGGATGTAGTCGGCGGTCACGCCGGTTTCCTGCTGCTCGGCGGGCGTTAACTGCTGGTGCGTGGTCGAGGCCGGATGAATCACCAGCGATTTGGCGTCGCCGATGTTCGCGAGATGCGACAGCAGTTTCACCGAGTTGATGAATTTCTTGCCGGCTTCCAATCCACCCTTGATGCCAAAGCCGACGATGCCGCCGAAGCCGTGTTTCAAATACTTGGCAGCTACGGCGTGATTCGGATCGTCCGGCAAACCGGGATAAGTCACCCAGCTCACCAACGGATGGCCCTTGAGGAATTTCGCAATCTCCAGCGCGTTGGCGGAATGCTGTTTCTGCCGCAGCGGCAGCGTTTCCAGGCCGAGCAAGAACTGGTGGGCGTTGAACGGACTCAACGCCGCGCCGATGTCGCGCAACAGCGTGACGCGAATTTTCAGGATGAAAGCGACGTTGCCGAGGCCGGGGAAATTGCCGAGTGCGTCCCAGTATTTCAAACCGTGGTAGCTCGGGTCTGGCTCGGTGAATTCGGGGAACTTGCCGTTGTTCCATTGGAATTTGCCGGAATCCACGATGACGCCGCCGACGCTGGTGCCGTGGCCGCCGATGTATTTTGTCGCCGAAGTGGCGATGATGTCCGCGCCGTGATCAAACGGCTTCACCAAACCGACGCCAACGGTGTTGTCCACGACGAGCGGAATGCCGTTTTCATGCGCGATTTTGGAAATCGCCTCGAAGTCTGGCACGTCCAATTTCGGATTGCCGACGGTCTCGACGTAAACGGCGCGCGTCTTCGGCGTGATCGCCTTGCGAAACGCTTCCGGATCGTGCGAGTTCACGAACTTCACCGTGCGGCCTAGCTTCGGCAGTGTGTGATGAAACAGCTGGTAGGTGCCGCCGTAAAGATTGTTGCCCGCCACGATTTCATCGCCGAGCCGCGTGATGGCCAGCAGCGAATAGGTGATGGCCGCCTGGCCGGACGCCACGCCGAGCGCGCCCGTGCCGCCTTCGATGGCGGCGACACGCTGCTCGAAAACGTCCGTGGTTGGATTCATCAGGCGCGTGTAGATGTTGCCGAATTCTTTCAGCGCAAAAAGATTTGCCGCGTGATCCGTGCTTTTAAAAACGTAAGATGTTGTTTGGTAAATCGGCACCGCGCGGGAAAGCGTGGTGGCGTCGGGAGTTTGGCCGGCGTGCAACGCCAGGGTGGAAAGTTTTTGTTGGCTCATAATTTTTAATGGTTTGATTTAACCCGGAGGTCGGCAAGGCGGCGGATGACGTGTGCGGAGGAATCACGCTGTCAAAACCGATCGCCCTGCCTCCTCCAGTAAGATTGTTTTAGAATTCCCATTTGGTTGTGATGCCCCAAACCCCGTTGGATTCGTGGTTCAACACATTGCCGAAATGGCCATAACCTGCCGCGAGCGTGAGATGCTTGTTGACGACGTAGGCGGCGTCAATCGTCCACCAGTCGTCTTCTACCCGCACCAGATTACCAATAGCTTTGTAGTCGGTCGGCTGCTGCTTGTATTCTGCCGCCAGCGCGAAATTGCCGGTGACGAACACGACCACGTTGCCTTCAAAAACGAAGTTGTAGCTGTCAGTGAATCCGCCGAGGCCATCCCAGACGGCTTCCGTGGCGCGGCCACCAAGTTCAACCAGAACCGGACGCGGCAGTTGCGTGAACAGCTTTGTGGCGTAGAGTGTGAAATCCGTGCCTTCGTGATTGGGGATGTGAGCGGCATTGGCCAGCGCGCCACCGACTTCATTGTTCACCTCGCTGATGCCATCGTTGTATTTGTAATGCACCCCGGCAGTGAGCGCCGGAATCCATTTTTGGTCAAACTCACCTTCTTTCAATATCTGATAGCGTGCATTCAAATTGTGCAGTTGCACCTCGTCCTGATGATACCCGGTAACACCCGCGTTTCTCAATGCCTGCGGCAGATCGCCCAAGCCGAGATGATCCCAACCGTAGCCAAGTTCCAAGCGCTTGAAGGGCGATTCTGTGATGGTCAGGGCTTCGAGATTTTTATCGTAGCCGAGACTGACGTGGGAAAAGCCCACGCTGGGACGACCGAGCGGTTCGCCATCACGTGGCGGGTTTACGATGTAAGCCGATAGGGTGGAGAAAATACCGCCACTGCCTTCAATTTGGTGCAGCGGCAGCGGTGCGGGTTTTTCCGCCTTGGCGGGCGCGGTGGCAGAATTGGCAACATCTTCAGCGCCCAAACCCGTGGCTGGCGCCGCTGCCACCAGCAGCGTAGCCAGTGCAGAAACAATGTTTGAGGGACGCTGAACGCGCGAACGAACATTCTGAACGGTTTTCATTTGTATTCTTTCTTTTCATAAAAACCTCCAGTCGTCCGGTCAGCTTTATTTGGTTGTGGTTATGGTTTTGTTTTTTGATCCAGTTTGTCTGGTTATAAATTTGGCCAACTCATTCCGTGTCTCGCGTGCAACTGCGCCAAGAAATACCGAAACCAAGGCCGCGATAAGTGACAGAATGCTTTATTGGCGATGCAGTGTTCATTTGATTGGCTTTATAAACTACTTGATATGTCGTTATTCTACTTTTATTTGCCAGCAACACTCTCCCTCTATTGGTAAATATTTAGCTTATGTTGCCAGCCGATATTCCTATAAAATGTGATTTAATAGTCCCGTTGAAGCTAATCTCCAAAAATATTTTAAAAATAATTTGACTCCAAAAATTATATCCATTATAAACGACATTGTTGGTCGTATTTAACCGGAACAAAACTGACCAGGCATCTGGAAGTTCACATGAACATCAAACATATAAAATGTCCGTCATGCAGAATCCAGTTCGGCGTCAGGCTTTCGCTGTTTCAGCGGAGCTGAACCGTTTGCTATTAAACTGCCGCTTTGATTTCCGGCAAAAAACTTGGGGGCTTCCGATGTTGGACGGCCGGCGCGGCTTCGGTGCTGATGTGGATGCCAACGCTTCTGAGCTGGCAAGGACTCTTGCCAGGATTCTTTCGAGAGGTTTCAACGCTTCATTGAAAGAGGTCAGCCCCTCAAAAGCGCTACTCCGACGGATTGGTTTACGCCCGGCACCCCGCCGCTCTTTGCAGAGAACCAAGCAACCAAAAAATAAACACCCAATTCACGAGGAAAAGCGACCATGATCACAAACTTATTGGGACGAATTTTATTTCCCCGCTGCCAGCCATGGCAGCAGGAACGCGATGCCCGGGTGATTTTGGGTGCCACTCTGGTTGCACTGGTTTCTGCCGGGATCATCGGGCTGGTGATTTGCTGGCACAACGGCGTTTTGCATTAACTAATTTCAATCTGTGTCATTTTCAAAATTCAAACCAAAGGAGCTGGTGTGCCGGTGGCGGATCTTCGCCGCCGCCGGCGCGCCGAATTTTTCAACAGGTAAATAATAAAATATGAAAACATCCATCCATAACAAACCCGGTTCAAATTCCGCCCAATATTCCGCCCCGCGCAACGGCGGAATCAAGCCGCATGCGGCGAAAACGTTGGAGCACCGTTACGAGCGGCGCAAAATCCGCGAACAATTGCGACGGCTGGACTGGGCGCTCAGCACCGAAGACTGACCCTTTGCCTGACACGTTGTTTTGCCCCGCTGTTTCAAGCAAACCGGTTCGGTTATTGAACAACGCGCGCAGGCAGAAGCCCAATATCTATGGCAATAATTCTTAAAGTGAACTGGATTGAATTATCGGATAAACCCGATCCTTATCAACGCGTCGCTCGTGTCGGTGGCGAAGCCGGGGAATTCCAATGGTGCCATTCGGTTGCGGAAGCGATCCGGTCGCTGGAGGACGATGCCTTCCATTATTATGTCGAAAAGGATGACCGCCCCTTACGGCTGGAGATCGGGATTGCTCCCGGTGGCCGGAAATACCTGAAAACCGAGGGTGATAAAGACCGGCCTGAATTTTTATTGACGCTTCCGGAAAACTCCCGGCGGGCTCGAGATTGATTTTATTTTAGTTATGACGGCACCCATTCGCAAACAAATGGCATCTACCCAGAACAATCTGGATCACAACTCCTCGCTAGACCATTCCGTGGATGCCGCCGAGGCGCGACTGTCTGCGCGCCCGGGTTTCGAGGAAAAATTCTACGACCAGTTTGTGCCCGAACTGCTTACCTCTTATGGTGCGGTCGGCGGGCTCAACAACCGTGATGCGCACAATATGCCGTCCACCCGCGCAGTCGGGCAGATTTGCGAGGACTTGCTACAGTTGCTCTTCCCCGGTTTTCACGATGAGGATGCCGTGCATCATGGCACACTGGCGGAATTGACACACGAACGACTGGCGCACGCTGGCAAGCGGCTGGAAGACCAGGTGCGAAAAAGTGTCCGGATTGGCGATCCCAAAAAACCGACGGGGCGCACGCCGCCCATTCTCCGGCAGTTTTTCCACTCCTTCGCCCATGTGCGCGAACTCTTGCGCACAGACATCGAGGCCGCCTATGAAGGCGATCCGGCGGCACTGTTCAGTGAGGAGATTATTCTGTCCTATCCATTTATCGAGGCCATCGCCATTCAACGACTCGCACATATCCTGTATATTGCCGGTGCGCCGATCATTCCGCGCATGATGACCGAATGGGCGCACAGCCGCACAGGCATTGACATTCATCCTGGGGCGCGCATTGGATCTCATTTTTTTATCGACCATGGCACGGGTGTGGTCATCGGTGAGACGTGCAAAATTGGCCGGCATGTGAAGCTGTATCACGGCGTCACGCTGGGTGCGCGAAGTTTTGCGAAGGACGAATCCGGTCACATCGTCAAAGGCGGCAAGCGTCATCCGAACGTGGAGGACAACGTGACGATTTATCCAAACTCCACCATTCTCGGCGGCGAAACGGTCATCGGTGCCAATTCCACCATCGGCGCGAATGTGTTTCTGATGCACAGCGTCCCGCCGGATTCACTTGTGGTTTACGAGGAGACACAACTCGTCATCCGCGACAAATCCGCCCGGAAAAAGGAATCCTCACATGACTGGATCATTTGAAATACCAGGCCTTAATAATTTAACGACACCGACCAGATGACTGGAGGTTTCCAAACAGAAACAACCGTAAATAAACCTAAATCAAACTATCTGCCATGAAATCTTCACTTCATAATAAACGCAATATACAAATCGCCATGCTCGGCTTCACCGCCCTGACCGTCACCTCTGCTTTTGCCACCGATGGCTACTTCGACTTTGGTTACGGCATCAAAGCCAAAGGCATTGGCGGTGCGGGCGTAGCCTTTCCGCAGGATGCGGTGGCGTCGGCTTCCAATCCGGCCGGGGTGGCGTTTCTCGAAAACCGTTTCGACATCGGGATTTCGTATTTTCAGCCTGACCGTTCCGCTTCGATCGGGCCAAACCAGTTCAATGGCAATGCGACGGATCAATTTGTAATCCCTGAAATTGGTTTCAAACATTCGGTGACCACCAACGTGGATTTCGCCCTGGCCGTTTATGGCAATGGCGGCATGAACACTGACTACACCACGCCGGTTTTTGGCGCCTCGCGCTCGGGTATTGATTTCAGCCAGCTGTTTGTGGCTCCCACCTTGTCCTACAAGTTGAATGAAAATCACGCCATCGGCATCGCACCAATCATCGCATATCAACGCTTCCGGGCGCATGGGTTGGAAGGGTTCGGTCTCGGGAATTACAGTTACGATGATTCTTATGGCGGTGGCGTGCGCATTGGTTATACCGGTAAACTCGCCGACTGGTTGACCGTCGGGGCCACTTACCAGAGCCGAGTTTTCACCACGCCTTTCGACAAATATGCCGGCCTTTTTGCCGAGCAGGGCTCCTTTGACGTTCCGGAAAATTTTGCCGTTGGCTTCGCGTTGAAGCCGGTCAAGCAAGTCACTTTTGCCCTGGATGTGGAAGAGATTTTTTACAGCGAAATCAATTCGGTCGGCAACCGGCTAACGTCACCGGCGGATGTGGCCAATTTGGGCAAAAACAACGGCCCCGGCTTTGGCTGGCAAGATATCACGGCCATCAAGACGGGTGTTGCCTACGATGCCACGGAAAATCTGACGCTGCGCCTCGGATACAACTTCAGCACCCAGCCAATCCCCGCTGACCAAACCTTGTTCAACGTTCTGGCACCGGGCGTGGTGCAGCACCACATCACCACCGGCGCCACTTGGCGTTTCAACAAGCATTGGGAAATATCCGCATTCTATGCCCATGCCTTCGACCAATCGGTGAACGGCAGCGGCGGATTTGCTGGAGCCGCCAATCTGCGCATGAGTCAGGATACATTCGGCCTTGCTTTGGGCTGGGTTCTTTAATCCAAATATTCGAAACTCAACAGCAAGAAATATATGTCAGAAAAAATTAAAAACGTTGTGCCCGCCGAAGTTTCGGCGGTAATCACCGGCGGAAGGGGAACACTTGTGGATGTCCGGACTCCGGCGGAATTCCGCGAAGTTCATGCTGAAGGCGCGCAGCTTGTGCCTCTCGATGTTTTGGATCGTCCGGCCGTGGAAACAGCGCGTGGGGCGAATGCCGGCACGGTGTATCTGCTCTGCGCCTCCGGCATCCGCGCCACCAAGGCGGCGGAAAAACTCAAGGCCGCCGGACTCGACGACGTGGTGGTGGTCGAAGGCGGCACGAATGCCTGGGCTGCCGCCGGTTTGCCGGTGGTGCGCGGGCGCAAAACGATTTCCATCGAACGGCAGGTGCGCATTGGGGCCGGTTCGCTGGTTCTGATTGGCGCGGCGTTGGGCTGGCACGTGCATCCGGGATTTTACCTGCTGTCCGCTTTTGTCGGCGGCGGACTGGTTTTCGCCGGGGTCACCGATTTGTGCGGTATGGCTATTCTGTTGGCCAAAGCGCCGTGGAACCGTTCCGCCAAATAACTCGATGCAATTGCCGCATCGGGTGGTGATCATAGACCGGGTTTTCAATAAACCGGCCATTTTTAAATTTAGATTTTCAGCCGCAGTAAAAATGCAATATACCGTCAACGGATATGAGTGCACCGACAAATAAAACTTGGACCTTCCGGGTTTCCGACCGCATTCAGGCGGAACTGGATGAATTTGAAAACGTCATCGCCCGCTTTAAGGCCGGCGCGATCAACGAAGGCCAGTTCCGTATCATCCGCGTGCCGGCCGGCGTTTATGAGCAGCGAGAGAACGGCACCTATATGCTGCGCGTGCGCTTTCCCGCCGGTGGTGCCACCGCCGCGCACCTCCGCCGGCTCGGCGAAGTCGCGGCGAAATTCGGCAACGGCCTCGTCCACACCACCACGCGGCAGGAATTTCAGATCCACCGCGTGCTGCTGGATGACATCATTCCCGCGCTCCGCTGGCTGGCCGAAGCCGGTCTTTCCACCAAGGGCGGCGGCGGCAACACCGTTCGCAACATCACCGCCTGCGTGGATTCCGGCGTTTGCCGCGACGAGATTTTTGACGTGACGCCTTACGCGGTGGCGACTTCGGAACGGCTGCTCGCCGATCCGCTGTCGTTGCAATTACCGCGCAAATACAAGATCGCCTTTGCCGCCTGTGACAAGGATTGTTCCGGAGCGACGGTGCATGATGTCGGTTTCATCGCGCGCAAGCAGAATGGTGTGGAAGGTTTTGCGGTTTATGTCGCCGGCGGCATGGGCGGCAAAAGCCGGCTGGCCAGTCTGTTGCATGAATTTATTCCGGCGACGGAAACTTTTGTCGTGGCGGAAGCCATAAAACGCGTGTTCGACAAAAACGGTGACCGCAAAAACAAGCATCTCGCGCGGCTGCGTTTTCTCGTGGAAAAAATCGGCTTGGAAAAATTTCGTGAATTGTATGAAGCCGAAGTGGCCGCGTTGCGTGCTGTCAATCCGGCACCGTTGGAATTGCGTCCGCTGCCGCAGCTCGCCACCGCCACGGCGAACGGCGAAATCAAAAACGCTTCCGCCGAATTCAAGCAGTGGTTCGCGCACAATGTCGCGCCGCAGAAGCAGCCGGGGTTTTTTCAAGTGCAGATTCCGCTGACGCTTGGCGATATTCCGGCCACCAAAACCGCAGTGCTGGCGAACCTGCTGGCGGAGCACGGCGACAACATTCTCTGGGCGACACAATCACAAAACGCCGGTCTTCGTTGGGTTACGGCGGCGGAATTGCCGGTGGTGCATCAAAAGCTCGCCGCGCTCGGTTTGGCGGAACCGGAAGCGCCGGTGCTGCGCAATCTCGTCGCGTGCGCCGGAGCTTCGACCTGCCGTTTAGGCATTTGTCTTTCGCGCGGACTGGCCAAAGCGGTGCGCGGCGAACTTTCCGCGAGCGCTCTCGACCTCGACCATCTCGGCGATTTTTCCATTCACATCAGCGGCTGCCCGAATTCGTGCGGACGCCATCCGATTGGCAACCTCGGTTTTTCCGGTGCAGCGCGGCGCGTGGGCGAGCACCTCGTGCCGTTTTACGCCGTACAACTCGGCGGACGGCTGGCGGAAGGCAAATCGCGCTTCGGCACGAACATCGGCGCGGTGCCGGCGAAAAATGCGCCGGCATTCGTCCGCGATCTGCTGGCGGCGTGGAAACAATCGCCCGACGCATCGGACTTCCATCGGTTCGTGGACAACGACGGCAAGAAAATTGCCGGCGAAATTTTGGCGCGGCATCAGGAAGTTCCGCCCATCGCCAGCCGGAAGGAATTTTATTATGACTGGGACGCCGATGCGTTGTTCTCGCTGGCCGGTCGCGGCCAGGGCGAATGCAGCGCCGGCGTGTTTGATTTGATTGAGGTGGATTTGGCCAACGCGCGCGAGGCGCAGGAAGCCGGACGTTTTTACGCAGCGGCACTCGCGGCGGCGCGCGCATTGCTGGTGGTGCAACGAGCGCAACCGAAGAACGACAGGGAAGTTTTTACGCTGTTCCAAATACATTTCATCGAAGCCGGATTGGTGGATGCCGCGCTCACTGCCGTCATCGCGACCGGTGCCCGCGCCGCCGCCATGGCAAATCCGGCGGAGAATTTCGCTGGCGCACCAGCAGAAGTGGCGACACTGGTGGCGTCCGTGCGACTTTTGCACGAAAGTCTGGATTCCTCACTGCGGTTCAAAACGGTGGCGAAGTGATTTTTGGCTGCGGTTCAAACCGGGCCAATGGAAGCAAAATTAAATTAGCTGACTGACCGGACGACCGGAAGTTCGCAGGAAAGAAATTGACTGTGAGCGCCGGAAAATATTTTGGCATTGAGAAACACGTTGGAAACACGCCGCTCATCCGGCTGCGCCGGCTGTCGGAACTGACTGGCTGCGAAATTCTCGGCAAGGCGGAGTTCATGAACCCCGGCGGTTCGGTGAAAGATCGCGCCGCGCTGGGCATCATCACCGACGCCGAGGAAAGAGGCTTGTTGAGGCCCGGCGCGACCATCGTGGAAGGCACGGCGGGCAACACCGGCATCGGCCTCACTGTCGTTGGTCACGCGAAAGGTTATCGCACGGTCATCGTGATTCCCGAAACGCAGTCGCCGGAAAAAATCACCCTGCTGCGCACGCTCGGCGCGGAAGTCATCACCGTGCCGGAAAAACCTTACACCGATCCCGGCAATTATAACCGCGTGGCGCAACGGCTCGCGGAAGAAAAAGGCTGGTTCTGGGCGAACCAATTCGACAACACCGCCAACCGGCTAGCGCATTACAAAACCACCGGCCCGGAAATTTGGGAGCAAACAAATGGTGAAGTCACCGCATTCGTTTCCGCCGTTGGCACCGGCGGCACGCTGGCGGGAACGGCGTTGTTTTTGAAGGAGAAGAATCCGAGGGTGAATGTGGTTTGCGCCGATCCGTTCGGCGCGGCGATGTGGTCGTGGTTCACCAACGGCAACACGGACACGAAGGACGGCGATTCCGAGGCGGAAGGCATCGGCCAGTCGCGCGTGACGAAAAATCTGGAGGGTGTTTCCGTGGATCGCGCGTATCGTATTAAAGATCAGGAGGCGGTGACGATTGTTTATCAACTCCTGCGCGAGGAAGGTTTGTTTCTGGGACTTTCTTCCGGCATCAACATCGGCGGCGCGGTGCGATTGGCGCGGGAGCGCGCGCCGGGCCAGACCATCGTGACGCTGCTCTGCGATTCCGGCCACAAATACCAGTCCAAGTTGTTTAACGCCGAGTGGCTGTTGGCGCACCAGTTGGATGCGACTCGCCGGATTGAATCCATCTTTACTTAGTTATGTCGCCTAACTGGCAAGCAGCAAAAGGGCCGCGCCGCCATCCGGCTATTTTTCAAAAAAGCATTTGCCGACCGGTAAAGCACCGCCTACTATTCGCTTCAGGCGTCAACGCCACTTCGAATTGTAAATCCTCACGGCACCCACCGGTCCACTGGCGGTTCCATGAAAACGAAAGTGAATTCATGTCGAGTCGTGCCCGCATGCAGACGGCTAGGGAAATAATTATTTCTTAGCAAATACATGTTCGATTGCGCCTTCGTTCGGCGCTGAATTTTAAGTCAATACCAATCAATAATTATGAGCAAAGAAAACGAGATCCACTTAAGCTTGAGTGCCGCCGCCGCGCGCAATCTGGCCACCGCCACCGTCACCGTCCCGCAATACACGGAGATTACTCCACGCTGGCTGCATAAGTTGTTGCCGTGGGTGGATGTGGACGGCGGCGTCTATCGCGTCAACCGCGTGGCGCAGGCCGCGAAGGGCGAGCCGGCCAACGAGTTCGGTGAAGTGAAGGCCGAGCTGCTTTACGTCGACGGCGGCGAACCGAAGTTGCCGACGACCTTCGTGGATTATGACAAGGAGCCGCGCGAATATCATTTGAACACCATTCAAACCGTGCTGCGCACGCACACCCGCGTGACCGATCTTTACAGCAACAAGATTGACCAGCTTCGCGAACAAATCCGGCTCACTGTTGAAGCCGTGAAGGAAAAAGAGGAATGGGAACTCATCAATAACCCCGCCTTCGGCCTGCTTAAAGAAGTCAGCGCCGCGCAAACCCTCAAGACGCGTAAAGGCGCGCCGACGCCGGACGATCTGGACGAATTGCTCGGCCTCGTCTGGAAGAAGCCCGCGTTTTTCCTCGCGCATCCCAAGGCGATTGTCGCATTCGGCCGCGAAGCCACGCGCCGTGGTGTGCCGCCGCCAACCGTGCAATTGTTCGGCAGTCCGTTCATCACCTGGCGTGGCGTGCCGTTGATTCCGAGCAACAAGTTTGAAGTGAAAAACAATTCCACCAGCATTCTGCTCCTGCGCGTCGGCGAAGCGGAACAGGGCGTCGTCGGTCTGCAAAAAACCGGCGTCACCGGCGAAGTCGAACCCGGTCTGTCCGTGCGTTACATGGGCACGAACGTCAACTCCGTCGCATCGCATCTCGTCACGCGTTATTTCTCGGCGGCAGTTTTGACGACCGATGCCATCGCCCGCTTGGATAATGTCGTGGTGAATAATTACTATGACTACAGCGCCAAATAGCGCGACGGTTCCGGCGGCAGACGAATCGGGTCATAGCGATTTGGTGAAGCAACTTTTTGCCGAGGCGCTAACGCAATTTTCCGGCGCGAACAAATCGCCCGCAACCTTGCCCAGTGCCCCAGCGGAAATTCCGAGTGTTTCAAAATTGCCCGACCTTTCCGGCAAAGACGCGGCTTCCGCCGTGCCGCCGGTGCATCCGAGCGCGCAACCCGCCGCGCCAAAATTGTCCGAGCCGGAAAAAACTTCGAGCGGCGCGCATTCGCCAGATTCCGGCGATAGCTACGCCTTCGGCGAACCGCGCTGCAACGGCGCGTATCGTCCGCAAGGCAATCGGCCCGAGACGAAAACGACAAACGGAAATCCATTGTTGGGAATTTCAGAAGCCGAGTCGGTCACGCCGGAATTTTATTTTTTGCGGGGCGGCAATCCGTCCGGCAAATCGCCGGCGTCATGCCAGTCGTATCCGAAAAATTCGCCGCCGATTCCAAAGTTCGATGTCGAGGGCGTGCGTCGCGATTTTCCCGCGCTGCACCAGCTTGTCAATGGCAAGCCGCTCATCTGGCTCGACAACGCCGCCACCACGCACAAGCCGCAGCCGGTGATAGACGCGACCTCGCAATTTTACGGACGCGACAACTCCAACATCCATCGCGCCGCGCACGCGCTCGCCGCTCGCTCGACGGAATTGTTCGAGGCCGGCCGCGAAAAAGTCCGCAAATTTCTCGGCGCGGGCGATGCGAAGGAAATCATTTTTGTTCGCGGCACGACCGAGGCCATCAATTTGGTCGCGCAAAGTTACGGCCGCAAAAATATCGGCGCGGGCGACGAAATCATCGTCAGCGAACTCGAACATCATGCGAACATCGTGCCGTGGCAGTTGCTCGCGCAGCAGGTTGGTGCCACCGTGCGCGTGATTCCGATCAACGATCGCGGCGAATTGATTTTGGAAGAATTTGTGAAATTGCTCGGCGACAAAACCAAATTTATTTCCATCGCCCACGTTTCCAATTCGCTCGGCACTATCAATCCGGTTGAGCAAATCATCGCGCTGGCGCACGCGCGCGGCGTGCCCGTTTTGATTGACGGCGCGCAATCCACGCCGCATCTGCCAGTGAATGTCACCGCGCTCGACGCGGATTTTTACGCGTTCTCCGGTCACAAGATTTTTGCCCCGACCGGCATCGGGGCGCTCTACGGTAAAACGGCTTTGCTCGAAGCCATGCCGCCGTGGCAGGGCGGTGGGCACATGATCAAGGATGTGCGTTTTGAAAAAACCGTTTTCCAAAACGCACCGGAAAAATTCGAGGCCGGCACGCCGGACATCGCGGGCGTGGTTGGACTCGGAGCGGCGATTGACTATTTGTTTAAGGTCGGCATTCCGGCGATTGCGGCCTACGAACACGCCTTGCTCGAATACGCGCAACACGCGTTGTCCACCATTCCCGGCCTGCGACCCATCGGCACCGCGCCGAACAAGGCGAGCGTGCTGGCGTTTGTCATTCCCGGTGTTCCGAACGATCAAATCGCCAAGCACCTCGACAAAAACGGCATCGCGGTTCGTGCCGGACACCACTGTGCGCAGCCGGCCATCCGGCATTTCGGCCTGGAAAGCAGCGTGCGGCCATCACTCGCATTTTATAACACGCATGAAGAAGTGGACGCGCTGGTGCTGGCGTTGCGTTCTTTGAAGCGCGGCTGAATCGTGCTAGGCTGATCGCATGAAAACGATTTCGCCCGCCGAACTGCAAAAAATTCTCACCGAGAATCCCGATGCGACCGTCCTTGACGTGCGCACGCCGGTGGAATTTGCCGAGATTCACGCGCCGGCGGCAAAAAATATTCCGCTCGACGAATTGAATCCGAACGCGCTTTCGTTCGACAAAAACCAGCCGGTTTATCTTTTGTGCCGCAGCGGTCAGCGCGCGATGAAAGCGGCGGAAAAATTTGCGAAAGAAGGTTTCACGCAACCTGTCGTCATTGCCGGCGGCACGCTGGCGTGGATTGATGCCGGTTTGCCGGTCACGCGCGGCGCGACCAAAGTCATCAGCCTTGAACGGCAGGTGCGCATCGCTGCCGGGGCGATTGTTTTCGCCGGCGTGCTGCTCGCGCATTTTGTGAATTTCAACTTCATCTGGCTTTCGGGTTTCGTCGGCGCAGGCTTGGTCTTCGCGGGGATCACGGATTTTTGCGGGATGGGTTTGCTGTTGGCAAAAGCACCGTGGAATCGAAAGGTTTGAACTTACCGGACTATCAGCTTGACTTGGGTTCAAACGAACCGCAATATACGACCTTTCTAATAGTTATTTAATTTGGCTTGGTTTCATTGATTTTTGTGTCAAATCGCCGGTCTCGTCCCAAAAAAATCCGCGTATTGCCGGGCTTCAAACTGACGCTCGGCTTCACGCTTTTTTACCTTGGCCTCATCGTGCTGATTCCGCTGGCGGCGGTCTTCTGGAAAACCTCCACGCTGACGTGGCCGCAATTCTGGCAGACCATCACCATGCCAACGGCGGTGGCCTCGTATAAGCTCACCTTCGGCGCGTCGTTTTTCGCCGCGCTGGTGAATGTGGTTTTCGGCCTCATCGTCGCGTGGGTATTGGTGCGCTACGAATTTTTTGGAAAAAAAATCGTGGACGCGCTGGTGGATTTGCCTTTCGCGCTGCCCACTGCCGTTGCGGGTATCACGCTGGCGGCTTTGTATTCGGATCACGGATGGGTTGGGCAGATGCTCGCGCCGCTGGGGATCAAGGTCGCCAACACGCAAATCGGCGTGTTCATCGCGCTGACGTTCATCGGCCTGCCCTTCATTGTGCGCACGGTGCAGCCGATTCTTGAAGACTTGGATCCTGAGTTGGAAGAAGCCGCCTCTAGCCTGGGCGCGAACCGCTGGCAGATTTTCTGCCGTGTTATTCTGCCGATGCTGGCGCCGGCGCTGCTGACCGGTTTTGCGCTCGCATTCGCCCGCGCGCTGGGCGAATACGGCTCGGTCATTTTCATCGCCGGCAACATCCCGATGAAGACGCAGATCACGCCGGTCATCATCATGGGCGAACTTGATATGTTCGACTACGCCAAGGCCACGGCCATCGCGGTCGTGATGCTCGTCGTTTCGTTTGCGCTGCTGCTCGGCATCAATGTTCTCCAGTGGTGGACGAACCGCCATAACACCACCAATCTCGCATGACGCCCGCTGCCACCACCTTTCACCTGCCGCATCATGTCGTGCATCGCCACACGACCAGCGAGCCACCTGCCGTTCGCCGGCTGCTCATCGGTGTCGCGCTGGTGTTTTTGAGTTTGTTCCTGTTCCTGCCGCTGGTGTTCGTGTTCGTGCAGGCGTTTGCGAAAGGCATCGGCTTCTATTTTGAAACACTGCGCGATCCGAACGCGTTGAGCGCCATCAAGCTCACGCTCACCGCCGCCGCCATCGCCGTGCCGTTGAATTGTGTTTTTGGCGTCTGTGCGGCGTGGGCGATCGCCAAATTTGATTTTCCCGGCAAAAACGTTTTACTGACGCTGATTGACCTGCCGTTTTCCGTTTCGCCGGTGATTTCCGGTTTGATATACGTTCTCGTTTTTGGCGCGCAAGGCTGGCTGGGACTTTATCTGAGCGCCGATAACCCGAAATTCCCGTGGCTGCAAAATTTTCTGGTTGAGCACGATTTCAAAATCATTTTCGCCGTGCCCGGCATCGTGCTGGCGACGATTTTTGTCACGTTCCCGTTCGTGGCGCGGGAGTTGATTCCGCTCATGCATGCGCAGGGCCGCAGCGAGGAGGAGGCTGCGCGCGTGCTTGGTGCGAGCGGCTGGCAGACGTTTTGGCGCGTGACGCTGCCGAACATCAAGTGGGGTTTGCTCTACGGTGTGATTTTGTGCAACGCCCGCGCGATGGGCGAGTTCGGCGCGGTCTCGGTCGTCAGCGGAAAAATCCGCGGGCAGACGAACACGATTCCGTTGCACATCGAGGCGCTCTATGATGACTACAATTTCACCGGCGCGTTCGCCGTGGCGTCGCTGCTGGCGTTTCTCGCGCTGGTCACGCTCGGCCTCAAAACTTGGGTGGAACACAAAAACGCGCAATTGAACGAACCTGAAAAACTGCCATGAGCGTCGAAGTAAAAAATGTCATCAAGAAATTCGGCAGCTTCACCGCGCTGGACAACGTGAGCCTCAAGGTGGAGTCCGGCGAACTCGTCGCGCTGCTCGGCCCGTCCGGCTCCGGCAAGACCACGCTGCTGCGCACCATCGCCGGTCTGGAATTCCCTGACAACGCCGGTGAGGCGCAGGTTTTGTTTTACGGCGAGGATGTCACGCACATTCCCGCGAGCCAGCGCAAGGCCGGCTTTGCCTTCCAGCATTACGCGCTCTTCCGGCACATGAGTGTGTTCGAGAACATCGCTTTCGGCCTGCGCGTGCGGCCCAGAGAAACCCGCCCGCCGGAAAGCGAAATCCGCGCCCGCGTGGAAAAACTTTTGAAGCTCATCCAGCTGGAACCGCTGGCCCGGCGTTTTCCGTCGCAGCTTTCCGGTGGCCAGCGCCAGCGCGTCGCGCTGGCCCGTGCGCTGGCGGTGGAACCGAAAGTTCTCCTGCTTGACGAACCGTTTGGCGCACTCGACGCGAAGGTGCGCAAGGAATTGCGCCGCTGGCTGCGCCAGTTGCATGATGAAATCCATATCACGACGCTGTTTGTCACGCACGATCAGGAGGAGGCGCTGGAAGTGTCCGACCGCGTGGCGATTCTGCGCGACGGTCGCATCGAGCAGATCGGCACGCCGGAACAGATTTACGATCATCCAGCCTCGCCGTTCGTCTATGATTTTCTTGGGAACGTCAATCTGTTCAGCGGTCGCGTGAAAGATGGTGCGGTCGTCATCAGCGGGACGGAAATTGCCACACCGACCGCTGTCGGCGAAAAAAACGCGGACACGATTGCGTTTGTGCGTCCGCATGACATCCGGCTCACGCGCATGGCAGGCGGATCAAAGACTTTTCCGGCGCGCATCGTCCGCTGCAACGCCGCCGGGCCGGTGGCGAATCTGGAACTGGAGCGGCTGGACGGCAGCGGCCAGTTCAACGCGCAGTTGAGCAAGGAGGAGTTTCAACAGCTCCAGCCAAAAGCCGGCGAGGAAATCTTTGTGGAACTCAGAAACATCAAATTGTTCTCCGACGATTACTCGATTTAATCGAAACATTACTTTGTTTGACTCTGGCGGTGGCTTGCCTATTGTTTCGCGGCATGGCCGAGAAACATTATCGCAGTCTCGTCAAAGCCGTCTCCTGGCGCCTAACAGGTCGCGGAGATTTTTTGGTCGTTTTTCCAATTGTGACTAATGTGGCCGGTTCCAATGGCACCTGCAGTTTTACCAATTCGGGCGTCACCAATGTGCAGCAATTTTATCGCCTCCGTTCACCCTGATGGCAGATATTCATTCATTTGGAATGAATAAAACCACAGGTCGGCGATTGGAATTTTGAATCTTTATGGCGGTGGTGAGAAGCATATTGATATGACCTGCCTCAATTTTTGAATGGTGCGAATGTTTAGATTCACCACTTCAACGAAATTGAACCCGCTAATTCAGGGATTTACTTGCTCATTTTATATTGAACAATTCGTTACTTATGGTAACAGTAACCAATAAATCATGAAGCGTAACACCATTCATCCAATGGATACGCCTAGCCGGAACGGGTCTACTCCGTTGAATTCGGTTGAGGTCGAGACGATTCATTTATTTGTCCAACTTTCCCGCGCTTTGGGCCAGCCGCCGTCCGTCGCGGAAATTTACGGGCTGTTGTTCGTCTCCCCCCGCCCGCTCCCGCAGGATGATTTCATCGACCGCCTGAATCTCAGCAAAGGCTCGGCCAGTCAGGGGCTGCGCTACCTGCTGGATCTTGGGGCAGCGCGCACCGTTTATGTGGCGGGCGACCGCCGGGTGCATTACGAGGCGGTGGCCGAATTACGCAATCTGGCCGGCCGGTTTCTTCGCCAGCAGGTGCTGTGCTATTTCGAGGACAGCGGCGAACGTCTGGACCGTATCGCCGCCGAGGCCCAAAAACTTTCTGGTGCCGAACGCGACCACGCCATAAACCGGGTGAAAACCCTGAAGACGTGGTCAAAAAATGCCCAGCGCATCATGCCTTTGCTGCTCGCGCTGTTGGGCAGCCGCAACGGAAAATAAAGTCGGTGTTCCGACACAGCAAACTTGCCATACGCCAAGTGGTTTTGGAAAAAACTTCCAAACGACCACGGGCGGCAGCTTGTGCCGGTTCGGCTTCCAGAAGTCCCGTTGCCCCTCAACGAACAATCCTGCCCATGGCAATTATGCTGGCCGCCCTGCTGTGGCTCCAAGGCATCACCGCCGTGGGTCAGCAGCCTGCGGATTCGCTGCCGAAACCATGGCAACATAAAGACATCGGTGCGGCGCAAGTTCCAGGAACGGCCCGGTATGCTGCGGACATTTTCAGTTTGCAGGGCACGATGGATATTTGGGGCACCAACGATGGCTCGCATATCGCCTTCCAACCGTGGCATGGTGATGTCGAGTTGGTGGCGCGCGTGACCGGGATGGAAAATCCCGGTGGAATTGCCCACGCCAAAGCCAGCCTGTGCATCCGTGAATCGACCGCCGCCGGTTCCCGTCAGGTCACGATGTGCGTGACGCCGACCGACGGCACCCAGTTCATTTATCGGGATCAGGCCAATATCAAGGCAACACGCATCTTTGCCGATGCTGAAGCGCAGAAAGCCAGCGTGCCCAAGGGACAATTCCCCTGTTGGTTGAAAATCGTCCGGCGGGGAAATGTGTTCACTGGCTACGAATCCGCCGATGGACAAAAGTGGCAGTCGTCGGGGCCGGTCACGCTGGATTTTGCCGCCGATACGGTCATCGGACTGGCGGCATCCTCGCACAAAACAAATATCCTCACCACCGCGACCTTCGACCAAGTGACCCTTTCCCGACCATCCGCAAATGCCACGCCTCAATCTCCCATCAAGCGGGTGTCGCAAATGATGACCATGGGCATTGATGGCACGGATAAACGCGTTGTTTACGTCACTCGCGACCGGATTGAAGCCCCCAACTGGTCACCCGACGGTCAGTGGCTCATCTACAATTCCAAAGGGCTGCTTTGGCGCATCCACCCGGATGGCAGCACCAAGGTTCCCGAACAAATTCCGACCGGCGACGTAAAGAATATCAACAACGATCACGTCCTCGCGTCCGATGGGAAGACGATTTATTTCAGTGCCGGCGGACATCTTTATGCCGTTCCATTTGCCGGCGGACAACCTCGCCGGATTTCCAATGACCAGGCACCCGAACGAAAGTTCAAATATTATCTCCATGGTGTCTCACCCGACGGCAAAATGCTCGCCTATGTGGGGCTCGAGGCTGTGGGGGACGATGCCGGGGGACGGACCGAACTCTACACCATTCCCGCTGCCGGTGGCGTGGACACGCGACTGACCAACACCCCCAAACCCCACGACGGCCCGGAGTATTCCATGGATGGTAAATGGATCTATTTCAACTCCGAGATCAATGCCGATGTTCCCGGCCATGCCCAATGCTATCGGATGGCTCCCGACGGCACCGGGGTCGAGCAACTCACACAGGATGAGCGGGTGAACTGGTTTCCACACATTTCACCGGATGGCAACTGGATTGTTTATATCAGTTTCCCGCCCGGCACAGTCAAACATCCCATGGACAAGGAGGTCATTCTTCGGCGCATGAAGCCCGATGGCCGCGAACAGGCCGATGTCATTGGGTTTAACGGCGGGCAAGGAACCATCAACGTCAACAGTTGGTCGCCCGACAGCAAGCACTTCGCCTTCGTCATGTATCCGGCGGCGGCGGAGTGAACACGGGGCGATGGTCGCCAGCGAATAAATAATTTTGATCATGTCAAATCCAGCTCCCATCGCCATCGTTGGACTGGGCTATGTCGGGCTGCCGCTGAGTTTGCAATTTGCGCGCTCCGGCGTGCCGGTGCTGGGGCTGGACATCGACCCGGCCAAGGTGGCCGAGCTCAATGCCGGACGCAGCTACATCGGCCATGTTGCATCCACCACCGTCCAAACACAGCGCGCGGCGGGTCGGTTCGAGGCCACCACGGATTTTTCTCGCGTGCGCGAGGCGCAGGCGGTTCTGATCTGTGTGCCGACCCCGCTCACCAAAAATCGCGAACCCGATTTGTCCTATGTCTTGAGCACCGCCCGCGCCATCGCTCCCTACCTTGATGAAAAAACTGCCGCCGGTTCGGCCGCCGGCCTGAAGAAACTCGTCGTGCTGGAATCCACCACTTATCCCGGAACCACCGAAGGCGAATTGCGCCGCGAACTGGAAACCGGTTCGAGTCTCGTTGCCGGGAAGGATTTTCATCTCGCCTATTCGCCGGAACGCGAGGATCCCGGCCAGCCGGAACATCGCATGGCGGATATCCCCAAGATCATCGGTGGCCTCACGATTAGCTGCCGTGAACGCGCCATCGCCATCTACGAACGCGCCATCCGCACGATCGTGCCAGTTTCTTCCTGCCGCGCCGCCGAGGCCGCGAAGCTGCTGGAAAATGTCTTCCGCAGCGTCAACATCGCCCTCGTCAACGAATTGAAACCCGTGTATGGCGCGATGGATATTGATATTTGGGAGGTCATCGAAGCCGCCAAAACCAAGCCGTTCGGCTTCATGCCGTTTTACCCTGGCCCGGGCCTGGGCGGCCACTGCATCCCCATCGACCCGTTTTATCTGGCTTGGAAGGCACGCGAATTCGGCCAGCCCACACGCTTCATCGAGCTGGCCGGCGAAATCAACACTGCCATGCCGCGGCACGTCGTCAACGTCGTGATCAGTGCGCTGGCCGCACAAAAAAAATCCATCAAAGATGCCCGCGTCCTCATTCTCGGGCTGGCTTACAAGCCTGACATCGACGATGACCGCGAATCGCCCGCCTACCGACTGCTGGATTTATTGAACGAACGCGGCGCGACCGTGGCGTATCATGACCCGCATGTGCCGCTCATCCGCCCCACCCGCGAACATCCACACTGGGCCGGCCAGCAGTCCGTGTCCTGGACCCGCGAAACGATTTCCAGTTTTGACGCCATCGTTATCGTCACCGCTCACCAGGTGGTCAATTACAGCCAACTGGCCGACTGGTGTCCGTGCATCGTGGACACCCGGAATGTCATGGCGGATTTCACCACCCAACCCGGCCAGATTTGGAAAGCCTGACCGGCGAAACTTTTTATCCTATGAAAACACTCCTCGTCACCGGTTCATCCGGTCTCATCGGTTCCGAAGTCGTTGAATCCTTCAGCCATGACGGCTGGCAGGTTCACGGCGTGGACAACAACATGCGCGCCGATTTCTTCGGCCCCGGCGGCGACACCCGCTGGAACCAGCAGCGCCTGCTCGGCTCGCTGAAAAATTTTTCACACCATGAGCTGGACATCCGCAACCGCCCCGCCGTGCTGGCCTTGCTCAAGGAACTGAAACCGGCCGCCATCGTCCACACCGCCGCGCAACCGAGCCATGACCTCGCCGCCAGCCGGCCATTTGACGATTTCGATGTGAACGCCAATGGCACCCTGAACCTGCTTGAAGCCACGCGCCTCGCCTGCCCCGAATCGCCGTTCGTCCACATGAGCACCAACAAGGTATATGGCGACGCCCCCAACGAAATCGTCCTGAAGGAATTGGAGACCCGCTGGGATTACGCCGACGCGGAATATTACGACGGCATCCGCGAGACCTTCCGGATCGACCAGTCCAAGCATTCGCTGTTTGGCGCGTCCAAGGTGGCGGCGGATGTGATGGTGCAGGAATATGGCCGTTATTTTGGGCTACCCACCTGCTGTCTGCGCGGCGGCTGCCTGACCGGGCCTAACCATAGCGGCGTGGAACTCCACGGTTTTCTCAGCTACCTCATCAAGTGCAATCTGGAAGGGCGCACCTACAAGGTTTTCGGATACAAAGGCAAGCAGGTGCGCGACAACATCCACAGCCACGATGTCGTGCAGTTCATGCGCCGCTTCATCGCCGCCCCGCGCAAAGGCGAAGTTTACAATCTCGGCGGCGGACGCGACAACTCCGTGTCCATCATGGAAGCCTTCAACCTGATTGCCACCATTTCCGGCAAAAAAATGCACTTCGAATATCTCGACCAGAACCGCGCCGGCGACCATATCTGCTACATCTCCAACCTCGACAAGCTCAAGGCGCACTATCCCGGCTGGGATATCACCAAGGATTTGAAGACTACCTTCGTGGAAATCCACGATGCGTGGGTCAAACGGAAAAGCCAGGGCTGAAATCAATTCACATCGCAACATTTCAAACCATGCGAATTCTAATCACTGGCGGGGCCGGCTTCGTGGGTTCCAATCTGGCGCTCGCGTTACGAGCCGAATTGCCAGGCACGGAAATCGTCTGTATGGACAACCTCTACCGGCGCGGTTCGGAGTTGAACGTCCCACGGCTGCAAGCCGCCGGCGCGCAGTTTCATCGGGGCGATGTGCGGGAACTGGCGGCATTTCCGCCCGGCCCGTTTGATTTTCTCATCGAATGTTCCGCCGAACCGTCCGTGCTGGCAGGCCAGGACGGCTCGCCGGATTATCTGTTCCAGACCAACCTCGTCGGCGCTTACAACTGTCTCGAAAAGGCGCGGCAATGGCGAAGTAAATTTATTTTCCTGTCCACCAGCCGGGTCTATCCCATCGCCCGGCTTGAAGCGCATCCGTGGCGCGAAGAAGCCACACGGTTCTCGTGGGAAGACCAGGGCACACCCGGCCTCAGTTCACGCGGCGTGAGCGAAGGTGCGGATTTGAGCGGGGCGCGTTCGCTCTATGGTTACACCAAACTTTCCGCCGAACAGCTGATCGAGGAATACCGCGCCGCCTTCGGCCTGCGCGCCGTGGTCAACCGTTGCGGCGTCATCGCCGGTCCGTGGCAGTTCGGCAAAGTGGATCAGGGCGTGGCCTCGCTCTGGGTGCTGGCGCATCATTTTCAGCGGCCGCTGAGCTACATCGGCTACGGCGGCGCGGGCAAACAAGTCCGCGATTTCCTGCACGTCGCCGACCTGTGCGATTTGATCCGCGAACAGATCCAAAATTTCGACCGCTGGGACGGCTGGCTGGGCAATGTCGCCGGCGGCCTCGCGCACAGTGCCTCGCTTTGCGAATTGACCGCGCTCTGCCGCGAAATCACCGGCCGCGAAACACCCATCAAATCCATCGCGGAAAACCGCCCGAACGACCTGCGCCTGTTCATTGCCGATTGCGCCCGCCTGTTTCAACACACCGCCTGGCGGCCCAAACGCGACGTCCGCCGCATCGTGCAAGACACCCATGCGTGGGTGGTGGAACACGCCGAGCAATTGAAACACCTCTGATTTCAGCTTTCAGAATTTCTGGTTTTTAACTTATGCATTTGATCCTTGAACCTGGGCGCACCGAGAAAAATTACTGGCGCGACCTTTGGCGCTATCGCGAGTTGTTCATCATCCTCGCCTGGCGGGATATCGCCGTGCGCTATAAGCAGACCGTCATCGGCGTGGCCTGGGCGGTCATCCGTCCGTTGCTGACGACGATTGTGTTCACGGTGGTGTTCAGCAAGATCGCCAAACTGTCCGCGCCCGGAGCCATTCCCTATGCGCTGCTGGTGATGGCGGCGAATCTGCCGTGGCAGTTTTTTGCCACCGCGATGAGCGAGGCCAGCAACAGCTTGATCGGCAATGCCAACCTCATCTCCAAGATCTATTTTCCGCGACTCATCATCCCCGCCGGCTCCGTCATCACCAGCTTTGTGGATTTTCTGATCACCCTCGGCCTGATGGCGGCGCTAATGATTTGGTATCAATTCCTGCCCGATTGGCGGTTGCTGTTTTTGCCGGCGTTCATGCTTCTGGCTTTCGGAGCCGCCTTTGGCATTGGTCTATGGCTCTGTGCGCTGAACGTAGAATACCGTGATTTTCGCTACATTGTGCCCTTCATTGTGCAGTTTGGTTTCTTCTTTTCGCCCGTGGGCTTCAGTGCCACGCGCGTGCCGGAACACTGGCTCTGGCACGGGTTCGACCTTCCCGCGCGGCTCCTCTACTCGCTCAACCCCATGGTGGGCGTGATTGAAGGTTTCCGGTGGAGCCTGTTGCGCGGGGAAAGTCCGCTAGACAGCGCCGCCCTCATTGCCTCCGTAGTTATAACCGCCGTGCTTTGCGCCAGCGGCATCTGGTATTTCCGCAAAATGGAACGCACGTTTGCGGACGTCATCTGAAGGCGAAAACAGATTTTACAGGAAAGGCCTGTTGGATTTGATCGTTAATCAAAAATATCGTCCAGACATTGACGGATTGAGGGCGCTGGCCATCTTGCCGGTAATCCTTTTTCATGCTGACCTTGGATGCCCGGGTGGCTTTGTCGGGGTTGACATCTTCTTTGTCATTTCGGGCTTCCTAATCACCTCGCTCATCCTAAAGGAAATCAACGATGATGCCTTCTGTTTAATAAATTTCTGGGAAAGGCGAATCCGTCGAATCCTGCCAGCCTTGGCGGTGGTGGTTCTCGCTACCCTCGTTGCCGGATGGCTTTTGTTTATACCGGCGGATTTTGAGTTGCTGGGTAAATCCGTTATTGCACAGGTGACATTGCTGTCCAATGTTTTCTTTTATCGGCAAAGCCTGGTTGGTGGCGGATACTTTAATCCAGTTTCGGATACAAAAACGCTGCTGCATACTTGGTCTTTGGCCGTCGAGGAGCAATTTTACGTGCTCTTTCCGTTGCTGCTGATTTTTCTGGTGCGGCAAAAACGATTTTCAATTGCACGAGTCATTTTATGGCTTGGGGTTGTGTCGCTTGGCTTAAGCGTGGTCGGCAGCTATTACAGGCCGGGCGCAACCTTTTACCTGCTGCCGACACGTGCTTGGGAGCTGATGATTGGGGCATTTCTCGCCGCCATCACCGGAAAGCAATTATCAAATCCGCGCTTGAACGAAGCCGTTGGCTGGTCTGGTCTCGTCCTGATTTTTTATTCGATTATCTTTTATACGCGAGAAACTCGGTTTCCGGGACTGGCGGCGATTCCCCCTTGTCTGGGAACCGCATTAATTATTTTTTCGGGAAATGGCGATGTAAAACCGGCGCTTATCAATCGGGGGTTGGCTTGGAAACCAGTTGTGTTTATTGGCCTTATCTCCTATTCGCTTTATCTATGGCACTGGCCGTTGCTGGTTTTTTCCAAATATTACAACTATTACCTTTACGGCACGAAAACCCAAAGTTGGCAACTTCGCGTCGCATTGCTGATGTTCAGCGTCGCACTTGCTGCTGCTTCATTGAAATGGATTGAGACACCCTTTCGGAAGCGTTTGATATGTCCCCGCCGTCCACAAGTGTTCGCACTGGCCGGTTGCACAATGCTTACTTTGTTGCTTTTGGGCGGCGGTGTTTATCTGAAACACGGGATGCCTTCACGACTGTCCGCCAAAGCTGATTTTTTTTACAACGGCCGGAAAGACCGTGCTTTCTTCAATGAAATCTCACCCCAGCAGGCTGCCGCCGGCCAGTTCGCCGAACTCGGCGGGCAAAGCACCAATCAACCGATTAAAATCCTCCTTTGGGGTGACAGTCACGCCATGTCCGTAGCCCCGGCGCTCGACGAACTGTGCCGCCGGTTTTCAGTGCGCGGTATTGAGGCGACACATTCATCTACGGCTCCGATGCTACAATATTTTGCAAACAAGAAATTTGGCCTAAATGAAAATGCACCCGCTTTTTCTAAATCCGTAGTTGATTTTATCGCGCATAAACACATAAACACAGTTATCCTTGCAGCGGTTTGGTCTGACTACGGCTCGACTGATGCAGCTGGTGCCAAGCTAATCGAGACCGTCCAGACCATCATGGCTTCAGGCACTTCAGTTTATGTGGTTAAAGACGTGCCTCAACCGGGTTTCAATGTTCCAATGCGAGCATGCCTTACAGAAATGCTGCATGGGGACTTCGACCGCCTGGAAATTTCTCCGGCTAAATATACTGCCGAGAATGAAAGTTTTGAACCGGTTTTTAATCACCTCTCCAAAATCGGCGCGACCCTTTTGAACAGTTCAAAGTATTTCCTGAACACCAACGGCTTTTACGATGTTATCCGCAGGGATAAGGTTTTGTATTGTGACGAACAACATCTGACAGTCGCCGGAGCACGGCTGCTGTTACCCATGTTTGAACCGATTTTTCATCAACTAAATTGAAAGCCGACGCCATCATCTCCGTAGAAAATCTTGGTAAAAAATACCGGATTGCCCACCAGGCCGAACGGCAGCGCTACACCGCCCTCCGCGACGTCATCGCTCAAAAACTGAAAGCCCCTTTCCAATTTTTGAGCAGAAGCCGGAAGTCAGAAGCCAGAAGTCAGACTGCCGATCTCCGATCTCCGACCTCCGAAGATTTTTGGGCTTTGAAGGGCGTTTCCTTTGAGGTGAAACAGGGCGAAGTGGTGGGCATCATCGGGCGGAATGGCGCGGGCAAAAGCACGCTGCTGAAAATCCTGAGCCGCATCACCGAGCCGACCACCGGCAGCATCCGACTGCGCGGGCGCGTGGCAAGCCTGTTGGAAGTGGGCACCGGGTTCCATCCCGAACTGACCGGGCGGGAGAACGTTTACCTGAACGGCGCAATCCTCGGGATGAGTCGCGAGGAGATTCGGCGCAAATTCGATGAGATTGTCGCTTTTGCCGAGGTGGAAAAGTTTCTCGACACGCCGGTGAAACGCTACAGCAGCGGCATGTATGTTCGCCTGGCCTTTGCCGTGGCCGCACATCTGGAACCGGAGATTTTGATCGTGGACGAGGTGCTGGCCGTTGGCGACGCGCAGTTTCAGCAAAAATGTTTAGGCAAGATGCAAGATGTAAGCAAGGGGGGGCGAACGGTTCTTTTTGTCAGTCATGATATGGGCAATGTCACAAAACTTTGCGACAAGGGAATTCTCTTGAATGAAGGCAAAGTGGAATTTCAGGGCGAAATGGTGATGACCGTTGCTAAATACATGAAAGAAAACATTGCCGAACATGGCTACGCCGATTTGCAAAAACGCGGTGATAGGTCGGGTAGCGGCAATGCACGTTTTGAGTCAATCGAACTGTTAAAAGATTACGCCCGTTGCTCTACATTCTCTTTCGGTGGTTTGATGACAATTAGAATCGTAATCAACGTAATAAGACCGATCGGCAAAGCACATCTAACATTGACGCTATCAACCAACGACGGGATACCAGTCCATTCTTTTGAGAATTTAAACGAGCACGTATTGTGGTCAACCGAAGCTGGCAAGTGGTTTTTCGAGATTACCATTGCCAAACTACAGATCGCCTCCGGAAATTATGTGATTGATCTCTGGATTGGCGACGAACAAAAACAGCGGGCCGATTATTTAACTGGAGCGATATTATTCCACATGATTCAAACACCTGAAAGCGGACCCGTAGTGCCATTGAATCGTAAGGATGCTCTCGTCTTTGCTCCGTCGCAATGGAGTTTTGGGAGAATTAAATCTTAGGCAAGCAAGTAAAGCAATGGTTATTCAAACTAGAATATGTCGGAACTTTGGCGATAGAGATTGGAATCTTTTATTGGAAGGTGCTCTGGTTGGTTCTCCGTTTCAATCACAAACATGGTTTAAGTCGCTGGAAAAAACATTCGACTATCAATGTCTGTATATCGTTGCGTCGACATCTGGCGGAAAAATTATGGCAGCCCTCCCACTGATGGAAATTCGCCAGCGATGGGGTATTTGCCGATACTACTCTGGTTTACCGATGGGTGTTTATGGTTCAGTAATTGAAGGCATGGGGTGTAATGGTGAGATTATTCAGGCAATCTTATCGCGCTTCCTAGAGTTGGTGAATAGTTGTGTCTGTGTTGGTGCCTCGCTGGTGGATTACGCGGGTAATTGCTCAACTATCTCGTCCTACGCTTCCAAAACCTTTAACCGATTCACCCATATCCTTAACTTGGAGCGCCCGATGTCTGAAATCTATGACGGCTATGATTACAGCATAAAAAAAAATCTTAAAAAAGCTGCCCGAGAAAAAATCAAAATTAAAGACGCTGAAACCATTGGTGAAGTAGACGCATATTATGACATGGCTAATGAGATTGTTTTAAAATATAAGCGTGCACCCTATTCGAGAGAATTTTTCCAAAACATCTTTAAAATCATGGTTCCGGCCGGAGAGGCCAAGTTTACACTCGCATTTAGAGAAGGGCAGCCCATAGCCGGTTCTATTCAAGTAGCTCGCTGTGGTTGTGTTTATAACTGGCTTACCGCTTCTAAACGGCAGATGTTGGAATATCGGGCGGTCGAAGCAGTTGATGATGCAATCATACGTTGGGCGGTTGAGCAAAGATTTCGGGTTTATGACTTTGGCGCTTCCCCTCCGGAAGCAACTGGATTGATCAAGTTCAAGGAAAAGTGGGGTTGTCAGAAACGGGAATACAAGCAATATGAATTTGTTGGAGGTTATAAAATACCAGCAATTATTAAAAGATTCAAAGCCGCCCTCAGTTTTTCAAAAAATGAATGATATCCGAGAGAACTATTTAGTCTTCGGCCAGCCGCTGATTGAAGAGGCGGAAATCGACGAGGTGGTCAAGAGTCTCCGCGCGGCGTGGCTCGGCACCGGCCCCAAAGTCGCCGCGTTTGAAAAACTGGTGGCCGATTACAAGGGCGTCAAGCACGCCGTTGCCGTCAATTCTTGCACGGCGGGATTGCATTTGAGTTGTCTGGCCGTGGGCTTGCAACCCGGTGACGAGGTCATCGTTCCGGCCATGACTTTTTGCGCCACCATCAATGCCGTCATTCATGCAGGCGCGGTTCCCGTGCTGGTGGACGTGGAGTCGGCCACGTTCAACATGGATCCCGAACAGGTGCGCCGGAAAATTTCCCCGCGCACGAAGGCCATCCTGCCGGTGCATTTTGCCGGGCGCGCCTGCAAAATGGACGCGCTAACCGCCATTGCCCGCGAGCACGGCCTGAAAATCATCGAGGATTGTGCGCACGCCATCGAGACGGAGTTTCACGGCCAAAAGACTGGCACCTTTGGCACCTGCGCGGCATTAAGTTTTTATTCCACCAAGAACATCATCACCGGCGAGGGCGGCATGGTGCTGACAAACGACGCCAACATCGCGGCACGCCTGAAAATGCTGGCGCTGCACGGCATGTCGCAGGACGCGTGGAAGCGTTTTTCCGACGATGGCTACAAGCATTATGAAGTGGTGGAGGTCGGCTTTAAATACAACATGATGGATTTACAAGCGGCCATCGGGATGCACCAGATTCAACGCGTGGAAAAGTATTGGCAACGGCGATTGGAAATCTGGGAGCGCTACAACGAGGCTTTTGCCGACCTGCCGGTGCGGCTGCCGGCGGCGCTGGAAAAGGATTCCCGCCACGCACTGCATCTTTACACGCTGTTGATTGACGAGAAGCGGTCGCCGGTGACGCGTGACAAATTCATCACAGAACTGCACAAGCGAAAGATCGGCACGGGCGTGCATTACCGTGCCATCCCGGTGCATCCGGTTTACCAACGGTTGTTCGGATGGAAGCCGGAAGAGTATCCGGCGGCCAATAAAATCGGCCAGGAAACCGTGTCCCTACCGATTTCGGCCAAACTTACGGATGAAGATGTCAATGATGTCATAAACTCCGTGAAGGAAGTGCTCCATGCCGGAAAATAATCCATCCCCAATCAGAGTTCTGCATTCGGTTGGGACTTTTCTCAATATTTCTGAGAACTGGATTTATCCCCAAATCACCCGGGTGCCGGGTATTTCCAGTCGTGTTCTGTGTAGCGGCCTGCTCAATCGCGATACGTTTCCTTTGGAAGCATCGCGGATGTATGCCACTCCTCCTCCGCCATGGGAAAAGGCGCTGGGTATTCCGAGATTATGCAATGCGCTGGCGCGTCGAATCGGCTTGGGCGGGTATTTGCTCGGGGCAAAAATCGGCCGGTGGAAACCGGATGTTTTGCACGCCCACTTTGGCGTGCGCGGGTGGGAGAGCCTGGCCCTTAAAAAATATTTGCGCTGTAAATTGGTGACGTCGTTTTATGGCTACGATGCCTGGCTACTGCCGAATACGGAACCAGTCTGGCGCACAAGGTATCTGGAATTGTTCAGTGAAGGGGATGCTTTTCTAGTGGAAGGGCCGGCCATGCGTGACCGGCTATGTGAGTTGGGCTGCCCCCCAGAAAAAGTGTTGATTCAACGCATTGGGGTTGATTTAGATGCATTGCCATTTGTAGCCAGAAACTTTTCCGGCGAACTGAAAATCATTATGGTGGCCAGGTTTGTTGAAAAAAAAGGATTTGTAGATGGTCTGCGCGCGTGCGCCTTGGCTGGTGCTCACGGCACGAATTTATCGGTGACGGTTGTGGGCGATGCCTCACCTGAATATCCAACCGAACAAAAGATCAAAAAAGAATTACTGAAAATTGCCCAGCGTCCCGAACTTGCTGGGCGCGTTCGCTTCACTGGATTTGTGCCACTGCAAGCGACCCGGGATCTGCTCCAAAAAAATAATGTTTTTCTTTGTCCCAGCAAACACGCCGCCACCGGGGATGCGGAAGGTGGCTCGCCGGTGGTTCTCACAGAAGCCATGGCCACGGGCTTGCTGTGTGTGGGCACGTCACATTGCGACATTCCGCAAGTGATTCTTAACGATCAGACAGGCTTCCTTTGCAAAGAGGGGGATATTGAAGGCATGGCCAAAACATTAAGCATGGTGCAGAAAAATACGGACAAGCTTTACGCGATTACCCAGGGCGGCCGCCGGCACGTGGAAGAAAACTTTTCGCTGCCGATACAAATGATTAAATTCCGTGCGGTCTATGGAGGCAAATAGGCGTTTATGCTGGTTTTTATCATCCCTCTTCGTAGCCGTGCTGTTTCGCATGACTGGCAAAAAGTTTCGGCTCTGTGCGCCCGCACGGTGGCATCTTGCTGTCGCCAAAACGGGGGGAAGAGCCACACAATTCTTGTGTGTCGCGAGGCCCCATCGCTGCCTGTGGGGCTAAATAATCTGACCGTAATCGAAGAGCCATTCCCTATTCCCGAGGACAAGCAGGCGCAGATGACGGACAAGTATCGCAAGATTCAGCGTGGTTTGATTCATGCGCGGGCCATGTCACCGTTTTACTGGATGAAAGTGGATGCGGACGACTGTGTGTCGAATCGTCTGGCTGGCTATATTGGGTCGCAGCCACACAGCCCGGGTTGGCTCTTTGAAAAGGGATGGGTGCATTCGGAGAACAGACACACCATTTTTTTGTATCGGCGGGGTTTTTTTAGGGTGTGTGGCACCTCCTCGATTCTGAATTACCATGATACCAAAGAATACCCTGGTTCAATGGCCGAGCCATTGAGCCAGTTTCCTTATCTGAACACCGCTCACAACGAGTTGGACCGACTTGCAGTGGAACGGGGTGAGCCGTTAAAAACACTACCTTTTCCCGGTGCAGTTTATTGTGCGGGCACAGGGGAGAATTGGTCTGGCTTTGGCGGAGTCCACGTTTTCAGATCAAAAAAATGGGCATTGCGTCGGCTGTTGAATACGCGTTTGGTCACGTGCCGATTGAGGGAGGAGTTTGGGCTTACACCCCTGACGGTTTCAACAGTTACTGATTTATCTTAAACATACTTTGCTTATGATCTTTCATCCCCGCAAATGGCTTGAACCACATCTGCTAGAGGCGATGGATTCAGTGCGTTTTGAACTAGTAGCATGGAAGGGGCGGCTGTTTAGCCCGAAGCGATTGGACACACTAGGCAAGGAGTATCTCCAGCTTGGCTGCTATGAAACCTTACTCAAGGGATTTTTCAACACTGATTTTTATTTCAACAAAAAGGCGGACGCTGGACTCGATGTAAGGTTTTCGTTGCCTTTTGAGAACGACGCCTGGCGTGGCATATACGCGCACCACGTCGTGGAACACCTGGCTTACACCGACACTTTCAAGCTGTTTCAGGAGTGTCACCGCACTTTGAAATCGGGCGGTGTTTTTCGCATGGTCGTGCCGGATTTGGCGACGTTCGTTCGCTTTTACTCGGCTTTGGAACCTGCGGAACGAAGTAAGATATTTGAGCTCTACCCCGATCACATCATGGAAACGCTAAAGGTCAGGACGCCGCTTGAGATGCTGGATTATATTTTTCGCGACAACCAATTCAACCGTCACCTAAGCGCGTGGGATTGGGAAACTGCCGAGTTGCGCCTGCGCGATGCCGGATTCTCCAAAGTCGTTCGGCAAAGCGTGAATGTTTCTCTGGATCCAATTCTGGCCGGCCATGACAAGCCGCACTGGTCGCAATTTTCCCTCTATGTCGAGGCGGTGAAGTGATTTATGGTAAAAGTCTCCATCCTCATCCCCTGTTTCAACGCCGAGCGTTGGGTGGCGCAGGCCATCATGAGTGCGCTGGCGCAGACGTGGCCGGCAAAGGAAATCATCGTCGTGGACGACGGTTCCACGGATGGGAGTTTGGATGTCATCAAAAGTTTTGGCGACCGCATCCGCTGGGAAACCGGTCCGAATCGCGGCGGCAACGCGGCGCGCAACCGGCTGTTGGAACTGGCGCGCGGCGAATGGCTGCAATATCTGGACGCCGACGATTATCTGCTGCCGGACAAGGTCGCACTACAGATGGAATTTCTCGCCGCGCATCCGGCCACGGATGTGGTGTTCGGTCCGGTGTCAATGGAACATTGCTCCAAAGATGGCACGCAGCGCGAGGTGCTGCCGATTCCCGAGCCGCACGATCCTTGGATTCTTCTGGCGCGCTGGTATCTACCGCAAACTGGCGCGCCGCTCTGGCGCAAGCCAGCGGTCATGGAGGTTGGCGGATGGAAAAACGACCAGCCCTGCTGTCAGGAGCATGAGTTGTATCTGCGCCTGCTCATGGCAGGAAAACGATTTGATTATTGCGCCAGCAACGGTGCGATTTACCGGCAATGGGGCGAACACACCGTGTGCAAACGGGACAAGCCGGAAGTCCGCCGCCGCCGGTCGGAGATTGAGTTACAGGCAGAAAATTATTTGCGGACGCGTGGTGAACTGACTTCCTCCCGGCATTGGGCAATTAACATGGCTAGGTTTGAAATGGCGCGGATGGCGTGGCAAGTCTCTCGGGAGGAGGCAATAACAATCATGAAAGGTGTGCGTCATTCAATGCCAGATTTTCGACCTGCCGGCGACGCGGCTCCCGCTCGGTATCAGATGTTTTATCGGGCTTTCGGATTTCGTGCGGCAGAAACGCTGGCGAGCTGGCTGCGCCCAACCCGAACGGATCCATCTTCCTGACCCGTGCTTTTCTCCATCATCATCCCCACCTACAACCGGCTGGAACTGCTGCGGCAAACTCTGGCGTCCGTTTGGGCGCAGACGTTCACGGATTACGAAATCATCGTGGTGGATGATGGTTCGACGGATGGCACGTTGGAGTATTTGAAGTCGCTGAACCAGCGCGTGCAGGTATTGCAGCAGGCCAATCGCGGGCCGGGCTCCGCGCGCAATCTCGGCGTGAAGACGGCGCGAGGAATTTACATCGCTTTTCTCGACAGCGATGACGTGTGGTTTCCGTGGACTTTGGAAACCTACGCCACGCTCATTGCCCAACACGATTCACCGGCTTTCATTACCGGCAAACCCTTTCGCTTTGACCGGGAGGAACAGCTTGCGGGTGCGGTGGGCAGCGCAGTGAGTGCGGAGCGCTTTGATAATTATTATGCTTCGGGTGACGAATGGCGGTGGTGGGGCGTTTCGTCCTTTGTGATTCAAGCGACGGCATTCCGTGCCGCCGGAGGCTTTGCCGAGGCAAACATCAACGGCGAGGATGCCGATCTGGCAATGAGGCTTGGTGTTGCCGCCGGCTTTGTGCAAGTGCTCGCGCCTTCTACTTTTGGTTATCGCGACCACACTGGCAATGTAACTGCCAACCTCTCCAAAACCATCGCTGGCATCTGGCATAAAGTGGGCGCTGAAAATTCTGGAGCCTATCCCGGCGGCAGAAACCGCCGCCGCGAGCGTCGCGAAATCCTAACGCGCCATATCCGTCCCGTGACGCTGGAGTGTCTTCGCGCCGGCCGGCGGCGGGAGGCGTGGCAGCTTTACCGCGCGACCTTTGGCTGGCATCTGCGGCTGTGGCGCTGGAAATTTATTGCGGGGTTTCCCTTGAAAGCGCTTTGCTTATGAATCCATTGCATCTACTGATTCGATTGGGCGACGGAACGGCTTCGCGATGGCGAAACCTCTGGTTTCGTCTGCTAGGAGTGCGGCTGACGGGCTATGTGTGGTTGCGGAAAATTTCCATTCCACGCAATTGGAATGATATCTTACTCGAAGGAGGCGTCAGTCTGGATGATGGCGTGGTGCTGCTCTGCAGCGGTGCACCCAAGCACGACAAGTTGGTGATCCGGCTAGGCACTTATATCAACCGCTTCACGATGATTGACGCACATGAGCAGATTGAAATCGGAGCGAACTGCATGATCGGGCCAAATTGTTATCTTACGGACGGCGACCATGGCATGGCGGCCGGTCTGCCAGTCAACGAGCAGCCCATGGAAGCCAAACCAGTCATTGTGGAGGATGAGGTCTGGCTGGGAGCCGGTGTCATCATCTTGCGGGGTGTCCGCATCGGGCGCGGCGCGGTGATTGGCGCCGGCGCGGTAGTGACAAACGATATTCCGGCCAACGCCATCGCGGCCGGTGTGCCGGCTCGCGTCATCGGGCAACGGGATGGAAAAATTAATGATTTACTTGTAGCCACAAATACAAAATGATTGCTTTTGTCATCCCCCTCCGCAGCAAGATAACTTGCAAAAATTGGGCGCTCATATCCAAGCTATGCTTGCGCACGCTTCATTCCTTGCTTCAGCAAACCGCCTCCGATTACAAAGTATTTTTGGCTTGTAATGAACCTCCGGAAAACCTGCCGACATCGGAAAAACTGGTCGTGATCAGTCGCAACTTTCCAATTCCAGAGATTAAGCCGGGGAGATTGCAATATGACAAACTTTGTAAAATATGCCATGGCTTGATCGAGGCACGGCGATTCAACCCTAACCATTTTATGCTGGTAGACGCCGACGATTGTGTCAGCCGGCATTTGGTGGAATATGTCAGCCAAAACCCTAATTGTGATGGATGGATTATGGATGTAGGTTGGATACATAACGAAAATAGCAGCTGGCTGTTATGGCAACGAACAGGTTTTCATAAGATTTGCGGCAGCAGTGTGATTGCCCCCTTCAACTTTGAGTGTTTGCCAAATAGCGTTGATGAAGATTTTAATCCTTATCGGCCTTTTTTAGAACATAATAGAATGTTCAGCGGTTGGTCGGAGGCAGGCAAGCTACTGCGCCCCCTGCCTTTTCCCGGCGCGATTTATAATTTGGGAACCGGGGAAAATGTAAGCCGTTTCCATCCACATCCGGTTTCTTTTAGAAATTATTCAAAGATAATTTTAAAAAAAATGCTGTTTTCCCGGCCCTTAACCTCGAAACTTCGGGGGGAATTCGGATTAACAAAAATAACATAAAATCCTTATTGCATAATAGCGTGGCAAGCTCTGGCCTAGTCAACCTAAAAATAATGAAGATACGTTATAAAGCCGGTAGATTACTAAAAAAGCTGGGTTATGAGATTAAGCCTGAATGGAAAACCCATGCGGGCACCATCCATCCATTGCATCTCGCCGGTGCAGTGCTCAAGGCGCGCAACGGAGGGTCAATTGGCAATATTCTCCAAATTGGCGTTTACGACGGTATTCAAAACGATCCGCTGTTTGGAAGTCTGATCAACGCAGCAGCGGCGATTACCCTGGTGGAACCCCAACCTAGTGCGGCGGCTGCGCTTCGTAATCGTTTCGAAGGAGATTCCAGAATCAGAATCATCGAGGCGGCGGTCACAGACCGTCCGGGTGAGGTCATGCTTTACTCGGAAAATGAAAGTTCTCCCAGCGCCTCAATCATTCCGACGCATCATCGGCGGTTTGGCCAGAAAAACCACAGCAAGACCATTCTGGTGCGGGGAATTACGCCGGAGGCGTTAATTGCTGAAACCGGCGGAAAGACACCAGATTTGCTCCAGATTGATACCGAAGGGATGGACTGGATCATTGTAAAATTCCTGCTGGCCGCCGGCTGCCAGCCAGCCGTCATCAATTTTGAAAATCTTCACCTCGGACGTGCCGCGCGATTGGAATCGCGCACCGAGCTAACTAAATACGGATACCGTTACCTCGAATACGGATGGGACACTTGTGCCGTTTCAAAAACACTAGGCATTTAGCGGTGCTGTTCTGACCGAACAAATCGGGGCAAGGTAATTACTGCTTCAAACTTTTCATGACCGTTTCCATCATGATCACCACGCGGAACCGGGCGGCGGATTTGCGCCGGACGCTGGCGGTGCTGCGCACATTAAATCCCGCGCCGCTGGAAATCCTCATCACGGCGGATGGTTGCACGGATGAGACGGTGGAAATACTTAAAACTGAAAAGCTAAGATCTGAAAATCTGAAAATCATAATCAACGAGGCAGGGAAGGGTTCGGTCACGTCGCGGGACCGGATGATGCGTGAAGCAACAGGTGAGCTGGTGCTGGCGCTGGATGATGACAGTTACCCGGAGCAGCCGGATTGCCTCCATCGGCTGACATCACTCTTCCATCTTCGCCCCAAAATGGCGATTGCCACGTTTCCCCAGCGCTCTGACGAGTTTCCGGAAACGTTGACGCAAACGGATTTTGGTTCGGAACATTTGACGCGGTCGTTTCCTAATTCGGGTGCGGTGCTGCTCCGTTCGATTTATCTGAAACTGCCGGGATTTGTGCCGGAATTCTTCCATGTGTATGAAGAACCGGATTACGCGTTGCAATGTGTGGCGGCAGGTTACGAAGTTTTGTTCACGCCCGTTATTACCATCCGGCATCATTATTCCGGCCAGAACCGGAATGAAATCAAAATCCACCAACGCCATGCGCGGAACGAGTGCTGGAGCGCGGTGATGCGATGTCCGCTGCCGCAAATGCCAGTGCTGGCGCTGTATCGGATGCTCTCGCAGTTCCGGTTCGCCGTCCGTTATGGCGGCTGGGGCTGGGTCATTCGCGAACCGCTGTGGTGGTGGCAGGCGCTGAAGGGAATTCCGGGCTGCCTGCAAAAACGTCAGCCGGTGTCGTGGAGCGGATATAAAAAGTGGCTCTCACTCAAAAGCTAAAACACTGCTCCGGTATATTGGCTGAATGAAACATCGTCTGGCGCATCTGGATTTTTTACGCGGGCTGGCAGCGTTGCTGGTCTGCGCCGAGCATCTTCGCGCTTTTTTATTTGTGCCGGTCAGCGGATTAAAAACGGTTGGCATCGGCGAAAGATTATTTTACTTCAGCACCGGCCTTGGTCATCAGGCGGTGATGATCTTCTTTGTGTTAAGCGGATTTCTGGTGGGCGGCAGCGTCATGACCGCACGCCAGTCCGGTCGCTGGTCATGGGGCGGCTATCTGCTGCGGCGGTTGGCTCGGCTGTGGGTGGTATTGATCCCGACCTTGTTATTGACGCTTTTGTGGGACAAATGGGGACAACATGCTGGTCTGGCCGGATATCAAGGAATCTTTCGGGATCTTTACCATTCCGGCCCGGCCCCCGGCACGCCGGCAGATTGGCATTGGATGACTTTGCTGGGAAATGTCTTTTTTCTTCAGACCATTTGCGTAAACAGTTTCGGCACGAATAGTCCTTTGTGGAGTCTGGCCAACGAATTTTGGTATTACCTGCTGTTTCCACTGGTATGGACAGTGTTTGGATCTGGCAAATGGTTGGCGCGACTGGCCGGCGGCGCAGTGGCAACGGCCTTGCTCTGGTGGCTGCCGGGAAAAATTCTGCTGGGTGGTCTCGTCTGGTTCATGGGGGCTGGGGTCTTTGTATTCATCCAGAGTGAGCCGGGCCGTCGCTGGGCAGCGCATCCACTCTGGCTGGGCGTAAGCGGGCTGCTGGCGCTTGGCTTACTCGGCGCGAGCCGGATGGGAAAACTGGGAGGGGCAGATGATTTACTGGTTGGAGCCGGGTTTGCTCTTTTGATTGCCGCCCTAGCGATCTGGCCGGCAAAATCACGGATTTATAAGGGCATTTCAGCGGCGGTTTCAGAATTTTCCTATACGTTGTATCTGGCGCATTTCCCCATCCTGGCACTTTTCTTCTTTGGATTTTTCAAGGGGCGACAGCTGCCGCCCGGCATCGCTAGCGCCGGCTGGTTTTTATTCCTGCTTTCGGCTGTCCTGATTTACGCCACCGTTGTTTGGTGGTGTTTTGAGCGGAACACCGAGCGGGTGCGTTTGTGGGTGCAGGGAAAAATGCAGGCGCGCTTCGCCGCCAAAGACTAATAGCCAACGCCCCTTGACCTATGGTCGTTATTTTCAAATTTGATTTGTGAACTGGCTTTGCATCCAAAACGGTGCCCGCGAACACTATGCCGTGCCGCGAGCGCTTAAAATGTCCGGCAGGCTGGAAACGCTGTTCACGGAGATTTGGGCCGGACCGCTGACCCGGAGGCTGGCGTTGGGGCCGTTGCGGTCGCTGGCGGGGCGCTATCATCCGGATTTGGAAAAAACCGAGAGCGGTAAGCAGAAGGCAGAAATTATTTCGTGGAATTGGCAGACGGTGGCGCGACAGTTTTTTAAAAAAGTCAGAAGTCAGAAGTCAGAAGCCAGAAGTTCGTATGAGCAGTTTATTTCTGACGGGAAATGGTTTTCGGAACGGGTGCGAGATCGTCTGGCGCGGCAGGGAACCGAGTTGCGGGGCAAGATTGTTTTTTCCTACGACACGACCGCACTAGAGCTGTTCCGCTGGGCGAAAACGCGCGGGGCGATTTGCGTTCTGGGTCAGATGGATCCGGGGCGGGTGGAGGTGGAAATGGTTCGGGAAGAAGAACAGCGCTGGCCGGGTTGGACACGAACACCCATCCACGTTCCGGAAGAATATTTTCAGCGGCGCGAGGAGGAATGGCGGCTGGCGGATCGGATTGTGGTTAATTCCCAATGGTCGGCGGATGCACTGGTGCATCAGGGGGTGCCGCCGGAAAGGCTGGTGGTGATTCCGCTGGCGTTTGAAACAAAAGCCGGAAGCGGCCACTCAAAGACACCTCACCCCATTGCTTCGCAACGCGGAGAGGGAGAAATTTTCAACCCCTCAAACACACCTTTGCGCGTGTTGTTTCTGGGCCAGGTTGTTCTCCGAAAAGGCATTCAATATCTGGTTGAAGCCGCAAAGTTGCTCGCGAATGAATCGGTCCAATTTGATGTCGTCGGGCCGATCGGGATTTCGGATGCCGCCAGGAGCACGGCCCCGCCGAACATGCTATTTCACGGACGGACGGGGCGCGATGAGGCGGCCGCGTGGTATGAGCGCAGCGATGTGTTTGTGCTACCGACGATTTCGGATGGTTTCGCCCTGACGCAAATCGAGGCGATGGCGCATGGCCTGCCGGTCATCACCACTCCGAACTGTGGCGCAGTGGTAATGGATGGGGTGGATGGATACATTGTGCCTAGTCGCGATTCGGCCGCACTAGCGCAGGCCGTGCAGCGGTATCTATTGGAGCCAGAACTATGGCACAGCCAGCACAAGGCGGCGAAAATAAAAGCAAAACAGTTTTCGCTCGCGAAGTTATCTGAAGAATTTGCGAAACTGGAGGAAAAAATCAGTGAAAAAACGAAAACTGAGTTAACAAACGATGAGTGAAACCCTAGCCATATTACCATTTTCTTTCTGGGTTGCAGCGACGCTGATGTTGGGAGGAATGGCGTGGGCCTTAGCTCAAATCCGAAGAGGCATAGGCTTACCGATGCTGGCGGTGCTGGGCACAGTGGGAGCGTGGTATGTCGGCGATGTGCTTTACAACGACTACCCGAATAATCACGCGCAAACTTTCACAATGCAGATTTTGGAAAACGCCTGGTGGCAAGTGGCGTGGTTCGTGTTGGTGTTTCTGTTGCTGACCCCGTTGATGCATGGCTGGATGAACGGGAGTTTGCGGCCGCGTTCCAGCCAGGTGTATCGACTGCTGGAGACTGGCGCGGGTAATCCTCGGTTTCAAACCCAGTTCATCCAGTTGTTCTGGAGCGCGGCAACGGTCTGGCTAGTGCTAGTGGTCATCGTTTTCATCCGATTAGGCGAGGAGATTCCTAATTATTTTTTTCCGTATCTAGGTTATGTAACCGACCCTTGGTCGCGTGGCCGTCTTGGTTCCGGGTTCGACTCGCTATTGTCCGTGGCGGGTTATTTACAAATTTTTGTGGCGGCGATGTTCGGCCTGGTGGCGGCGCTCACGCGCAACGGGTGGGTGCGGTCGCTGGCACTCATTCTTTGTTGTTTAACCTGGCCAAATTATGTTTTTGGCCGAACCCGAAACGCGCTGCTCACGGTGGTGGTGCCAGGCATCTTGGCATGGGTGTTCATCCGGCTGCGGGTGGGCTGGACACAGAAACTGGCGGTGCTGGCCGTCTTTTTTTTAATCATCCATGTCTGGTTGGCCTTCATCATCGCCAATCGCAGCAACGTGAGCATCACCAGCGCCGCGCGGGGCCAAGGTGTGAGCTTGAAAGAAGTCGCCACCACCCAGGAAGGCCATCATGAAGGGTTGAACATGTTTGAGGAGCTGTGCTGGATCAACACGTTCATGGAAAACGGCAGCTATCATCCCAATTGGGGGGCGCGCTATTTTGCAGAGATCGTCAATCCCATCCCGCGCACCTTGTGGCCAGGCAAACCGATGATCGGCATTGATTATGCCGATGCTCGCGGTCAGAGCTATGGTGCCGCAGCAGATACGGAAGCGGGAGTGGGCGCCACCATCTCAACCGGCATGATTGGCCAGGGGGTGGTCAACTTTGGCCCTGTGCTGGGAACGGCGTTTGCCGCCTTTCTGATGAGCCTTTGGGCGGCGGTGCTCGCACGGTTGGATTTGCAGGGGTATAAACTGGGGCGGCTGCCGCTCTATTCACTGGGGCTAATCCTGACGTTCAACATGGGCCGCGATATTACCTTTATCACACTTTACACCTTTGTCTTTGGGGTCATGGTGGTGTGGTATGCGGCGCGGCACGAAACCGTTCGGCAGGCCCACCCACGCCGCGCCCATCCGTCTTCAAAAAATAAACGGAATCACCGGTCCCAAGCTGCCGCCGGAAAATAACCCACTTTCGCGTCGCATGGACTCCCAGTTGAAAATCACCTTTGTAACCATCGTTCCCTCGCCGTATCAGCGGGATTTTTTTGCGGCGCTCGCCCGGCGGGAAGGGGTTGAGCTGAAGGTGTATTATCTGGAAGCGGCATCGCCGGATTCCCCCTGGCCGGAACAACCGCTGCGGGATTACGAACGGATTTTGCCCGGCGGCTGGCTGCCGTTCGGCGGGGCGCGCTGGCATTACCATTGGCGCCTGCCTGATTTTTCCGCCGCGGATTTTGTCGTCTTGAGCAGTCTGACCTCGTTGACGGGGCAGTGGCTGATGCGGCATTCATTGAAGACCAAGCGCTGGCTATTTTGGGGGGAACGCCTCCGCCAACAATCCAGCAAATCCAAACAGTTTATCCAACAATTACTTACAGAGCCGCTCCAGCACGCTACCGCCATTGTTGGCATCGGGCGGAAGGCGGAAGAAGATTACCGCCTGCGTTTTCCCAGCCAACGCCACTTCAACATTCCGTATCACTGTGATCTTTCCAGCTTCCGCCCCAAAGCCGGCATCGAGCCGCAAAATAAACCCGTCACTTTTCTTTTTTGCGGACAAATGATTCAGCGCAAAGGATTGGATACGTTGCTGCACGCCTTCGACCAATTGGTGCAGAGCGGCAAAGAAGCGCGGCTTTTGCTGGTGGGCCGCGAGGCGGATTTGCCGGAATTTCTGAAACGGACCAGCGCGGCGGCGCAGGCGCGAATTGATTACGAAGGCTTTCAAGCGCCGGAAACGCTGCCCAAATACTTCGACCGGGCGGACGTCTTTGTGCTGCCGAGCCGTTATGACGGCTGGGGGGTGGTGGTCAATCAAGCGTTGGGCGCCGGCCTGCCGGTCATCGCCTCGGATGCCGTAGGCGCGGCGCACGATCTGGTTGAGGAAAATGTCAATGGCCTGAAATTTCCGGCCGGTGATGTCGCCAGCTTGCAGCGTTGTCTGGAGCGGTTTGTCACGGAACCCGGGTTGGTAAATCGCTGGAGTCAGGCTTCATTCGCAAAAGCTGCCAACTTGACGCCCGAAGCCGGAGCCGAAAAGTGGGTGAAGCTGTTCAAGCGACTGGCCGAAAACGCATGAAGATTTTACTGGTCAGTTCCGGCTCCGGTTCGCGGGGTGGCGGCGAAATCTTTCTCGACTATCTCGGGAAAGGCCTTGCCGAGCGCGGGCACGCGGTCGTGGTCTGGATGCCGCAGCATCCGAGAATGGATGAGCTGGCCGAAAAATGCGCCCGTTTTGGCCAAGTTGTGCGGGCGGACTACCGCAACACCTACGACCACAAGGCCCGCTCGCTCGCCACCTGTTTCAATTGGAACACTTCGCGGCGCATCGCGCGGGAATGGGAAGGCTTGCAGCCAGATGCCATTCATTTGAATAAACAAAATCTGGAGGATGGACTGGATTTGCTGCGGGCCGCCCGCCAGTGCCGGGTGCCGAGCATCTGCACGATTCATCTGACGCAAACCGCCGCTTATCTACGGGCAAAATCCGCCGGGGTTCGCGATTTCATCGCGCGGGCCACGCTGGAAAAATATCGCGGAATCTTCGTCACGGTGCAGGAAACCCGGCGGGCCGACCTGGAAAACTTTTTGGCAGGCCGCGTGTGCACACAGACGATTTACAACGGCGTTCTGGCCCGGGATCGCAGTGTGTTGCCGCCATTGCGTGCAGCCAAGCGTAAAGAGTTGGGCTTGAACGACCGCGATTTTTTGGTTTTGGGACTGGGCCGGCTGGTGGAGCAAAAACGCCCGTTTGAGTTTCTAAAGATTGCCCAAAAATTACGAGTGCATTTTCCCGCCGCCAAATTTTTATGGGTAGGTGACGGCGCGCTGCTCGCACCGTGGAAAGATTGGGTGGCACGCGAAAAACTGGAGAGCGTCATTTCCTGCGCCGGCTGGCAGGCAGATGCCTTGCCGTTTCTGGCCGCCGGGGATTTGTTGCTGCATGTTGCGGAATATGAGGGCTTGCCTTTGGCCATCATCGAGGCGATGGCCACTGGTCTGCCTTGTGCTGTGACGCGCAATTTTGCGTCAGAGATTGAATTATTTGATGAGAGCAACGTGATTTTCTTTGACCAGCCGGAGAACCTGGCGGAAAAATTAAAAGATTCCATCGCCATGGCCGGCGTGGCGGAAAAGGCGCATCGGCTGGTGAGGAATCAGCTTTCCCTGGAAAACATGATTAACGCCTACGAGCAGCTTTACTCCAAGGTAATGACCGAATGAAAATCCGTTTCGTCACCCCGCCGCCGGCCAAGCAGACGGGCGGAATTGAGAATGCCGTGGAAGGCTTGCGCACGGCGCTGCAACAACAGGGAGTGACGGTATTGCAAGGTGGCGATCCGAACGATGCGGCGGCAATCCATCATTTCCACGGTCTTTGGGATATTGCACACAGTCAGCTGGCCGCGCAGCTGCGCCGACTCGGCCGTCCTTATGTAGTCTCGCCGCACGGCATGCTGGAGCCGTGGGCCTTTCGCCACCGTCGTTGGAAAAAGCTCCCTTATTTCTGGTTGATTGAAAAAAGATATTTGTCAGGTGCCGAAGCCCTCTATGTCACCAGCGACTTGGAGGCACAAAATCTCGTCCGTGTAATCCAACATCCGTGCCTCGAAATCTTGCCGCTCGGCTGTCGGGATCGACAGGAGCCGGATTATGTCGCTGCCCGAAAGACGCTGGCTTGGGCGTCCGATGAACAGGTCATCGTGTTTTTGTCCCGCATTGATGTGAAGAAAGGTCTCGATATGTTTTTGCAGGCGATGGGCGGCATGGAAGATAGCTGGCAGGGCTGGTCCTTGGTGGTGGTCGGTGATGGCCAGCCGGATTATGTGAACTCACTCAAGGTCATGGCAGCCGGGATGACGGCCAGGCTGCCAAAAATTCAATGGGTTGGTCCGGTTTGGGGGGGCAACCGTTGGCCTTATCTCCAAGGTGCTGACTTGTTCTGTCTGCCGACGCATTCTGAAAATTTTGGCATTGCGGTGCTGGAATCGCTTCATGTCGGCACACCCGTGCTGACCACTGACCAGACGCCGTGGGGCAACCACGCCGGACTGGATGGTCTGTTTATTTCCAAACCCGAGAAAGCTAGCCTCCAAAAAAATCTTCGGTTGGTTCGGGCGAGGCTTGAAAAAAAATGGTCACTTGAAAATCGCAGCCAGCTTGCGGCCTGGGCCGGGGCGCAATTTGCCTGGTCAAACTTAGTCCCGAATTACGTCGCCGCCTATCAGCGGGCAGCGAGTCACTAGTTATTTAATAAAATATGCCAACGCCATTTGTAAACCTGGCTAAATTCCCGGCCGAAAACTTTGACCGGGGGGCTTCCCGTTTGAAAGAGTCGCTCTGGATTTTGATGCGTTGTCTTTTTTTCGCGCCGGCACTACCGTGGCCCAGCAACGTGCGCGTCTTTTGGCTTCGCTGGTTTGGTGCCAAAATTGGGCACGGCGTGGTTATTCGTTCCCGTGTGAATATTCATTTTCCCTGGCGGCTGGAAGTTGGTGACCACGTCTGGATTGGCGAAGAATGCTGGCTGTTGAATCTGGCGCCAATCGTGATTGAAAGCCATGTCTGCCTTTCGCAACGCGCCTTCCTCTGCACGGGCAACCATGATTACACGTCGCCTGACTTCAAACTCATAGTAAAACCAATCCATGTTGAAACCGGCGCGTGGATTGGCGCGACGGCGTTTGTCGGTCCCGGTGTGCGTGTGGGCAGTCATGCCGTGCTCACAGCTGGTTCGGTGGCGACGATGGATTTACACACGTTTGCAATCCACCAAGGCAATCCAGCCATCTTGGTCAAGAATCGCACCATTTCGTCTTAACCGCGATGGCACCTTCTAAATGAATCGACGTGTTTGGCTTGCCATTATTACCAGCCTGACAGGACTTTTTGTTTTGCTGGCGCTGCTGGCTATTTTATTTCCACAAATGATATTGACCGTGGAAAGTGGACCAGTGAAAGGTGAAGTAATGGTGGTTATGGGTGGATTCACAACCGAACGACCTCAACGTGCAGCGGAATTATTTAAGGCGGGCGCGGCTACAAAAATCATCCTTAGCGGCAGCGGGGACGGACTCGTCAATCAACAACTTCTTAAAAAAATCGGCGTGCCTGAAAATGTCATCATAGTGGAAAATCAATCAACCACCACCTATGAGAACGCTCAGTTTTCCATCCCCTTGCTTCGCCAGATGGGCGCGCATCGAGTGATTGTGGTGACTTCCTGGTATCATTCACGTCGGGCGCTCACCACGTTCAAACATCTCGCCCCCGATTTGCAATTTTATTCAAGACCGAGCTTCTGGGGTTATGAATCTAATTCTAAGCAGCGTCAGTATGTCATTAGAAAAGTGGAGCTCGAATATCCGAAATTAATTTACTATTGGCTGTGGCATGGCGTTCCACCCTTTTGATCAAAGCCGCTAAACGAATAATTCTGGCGATGAATTCAGTTTTTAAATCCAACTCTTCCACTTTTCGAATCGTGCTCTGTGCCCTACCGTTAATCTGGCTTTGGTTTGTTCTGGTGAACGACCTGTGCGTCGAGTGGACGGTAAACTCACAATACTGTTACGGCTGGGCGGTGCCGTTCCTGTGTCTGTTCCTGATGGGCCGGAAAATGTTGCAACCGGCGCCCAGCCGGCAAAATTCCACCGCGACGATTCCTCAAATTCAAACCGATATCTGCCAGTTGCTGCTGATTCTGCTGGCTTTCCTTTACACGCCAATCCGCCTGATTCAAGAGGCCAATCCCGGCTGGCGGCTGGTGAGCTGGACGCTTTCAGTGGTGGTGATTGGCATCACACTTTGCCTGGTGCGCCTGACCATGGGGAATTCCAGATTCGCATTCCGAAACCTGAGTTTCCAGTTTTCAACTTTCATCTTTCCCCTCTGCTTCTTCCTAGTGGCCGTGCCGTGGCCCTCATCCTATGAAGGCCCATTGATCCAGACCTTGACCCGCGCCGACGTGGCGGCGACCTGCGATCTGGCCGGCTGGCTGGGCATCCCGGCCATACCACGCGCCAATGTTATCGAGGTCGCGACAGGACTGGTGGGCATTGATGAGGCGTGCAGCGGCATCCGGTCGTTTCAGGCCACTTTGATGGTCTCGTTGTTTCTGGGCGAATTTTATGGATTGGGGTTCACGCGGCGTTTGTTCTGCGTGGTGGCGGGATTCATCCTGGCATTGCTCCTCAACCTTGTGCGCCTGCTGGTGCTGGTCTGGGTGGCAGCGCATCAAGGGATAAAAACCATCGCCCAATGGCATGACCCGACCGGGGTGTTTATTTTACTGGCTTGTTTTTTCGGACTGTGGGGCGTCGTGGTATGGCACGCACCGAAAAATCAAACCGCAGAAACCGACACCCCCAAGCCGGCAGCCCGTCCGTTGACAATTTTCAATTTCACGTTTTCATTTCCGGCCTTGGGTTTGACTGTCTGGTTGCTGCTGGTGGAAATTGGCGTGACGGGCTGGTATCGAATTCACGAAGCCCGTCTGCCGGCAGCGGTGACCTGGCACGTCGCTTGGCCGACCAATATGGTCAGCTTCAAGTTCCAGGACATTGCGCCAGACTCGCGGCGGATTCTGCGGTTCGATGACGGACAAAATGCCACCTGGCAAAAGGATGGCTTGGGGTGGCAGATGATTTTCCTAAACTGGAAACCGGGCCGGGTCGCCGTGCGACTCGCGCAAAACCACACGCCCGAAGTCTGTCTCGCCGCAGTTGGTCATCAACTGACCGGAGGCGCTGAATTGCAATACCTCGCCGTCAACGGTTTGAAAATGCCGTTCTATTTCTATCAACTCACCGACACGCCGCAACCGGTGTTCGTGGCCTATTGCCTATGGAATGACCGGGCCGGCTCCCGGGAATTTGAGACCAGCTCTCTCACGTTCGCCAGCCGGATGGCCGCCGTGCTGGCCGGCCAGCGCAACGCAGGGCAACGCTCCCTGGAAATCGCCTTGACCGGCGTGAATGACCTGACCACCGCCCAAACCGCCATGCTGCGCCAGTTGGCGAATTTGATTTCCATCGAACATTAAAATCATTTAAATCCTCAGCCTGTGCCCAAGAAAAAAGTTTTTGTCAGCGGCTGCTTCGACATGTTGCACAGCGGCCACATCCGCTTTCTGGAAGAGGCCGCCACCTTCGGCGAGGTCCATATCGGCCTCGGCTCGGATCAGACCGTCATTGATCTGAAAGGCCGCGCCCCGGTGAACACCCAGTCGGAGCGCAAATACATGCTCGAAGCGCTGCGCCATGTGACTTCGTGCCGCATCAACAGCGGTTCCGGCATCATGGATTTTCTGACAGAAATCAAACGGGTCGGTCCGGACATTTTCATCGTCAATGAAGACGGTAACACACCCGCCAAGGCGGAGTTGTGCCGCAAGCTGGGCATAAAATATGTCGTGCTGAAACGGCTTCCCCAAACAGACCTCCCGGTGCGCTCCACGACCAGCCTGCGCAAGGAATGTCGCATCCCCTACCGGCTCGATCTGGCTGGCGGCTGGCTGGATCAACCGTTCGTCTCCAAGTTGGGGGCCGGGCCCGTGTTGACCATCTCGCTGGAACCGGTGATCGAATTCCACGAACGCGGCGGCATGGCCTCCAGTTCGCGCCGGCGTGCGATTGAATTGTGGCAGACGGAACTGCCCGGCGGCAGCCCGGAAAAAATGGCAAAGATGCTCTTCGCCTTTGAAAATCCGCCCGGAACGCAGATTTTTGCCGGCTCGCAGGATGCCATCGGCATTGTGTTTCCCGGCCTAAACCGGCTGGATTATGCCGGCGATTACTGGCCAAAAAAAATCACCCCGCAAACCGATGAAGCCATCCTCCGTTGGCTTGAACAGCATCTCTATCTGCTTCCGTTGGGCCCCCGGCGCGCCGGCTTCGACGTGTTTAAAGGCATGAACATCACATCGCCCAAAGTCCGGGCCCTGTCCCGGGCCGCCGACGGCTGTTGGAACGCGATTCAAAAAATGGATTTGGCGGAATTTGGGCGGCAGTTCCGCGCGGCATTCGAGGCGCAGGTCGCCCTGTTCCCCGCGATGAGCAATCCGGCGATCCAAAAAATGATCCGGGAGCACGCAAAAAATTCTCTGGGCTGGAAATTGTCCGGGGCCGGTGGCGGCGGTTATCTGGTGCTGGTCAGCGCCACCCCCGTGGCCGGTGCGCTGCAATTGAAAATTCGTCGAAAAAACGGCTAAGTGCTTGTCCGCTGCGGATCGTTTGACTGACCAATGAAAATCCTCCTGCTTAACCAGGTTTTTTATCCCGATGTCATGGCCACCGCTCAATACTTGAGCGATTTGGCGACGGAACTCTCTGCGCGCGGACATGAGGTGACGGTGGTGAGCAGCCGCCGGGGTTACGAACACCCTGAGATCATCTATCCGGCCAGCGAAACGTGGCGCGGCATCAAAATCATCCGCGTTTATTCCACGCGCTTCGGCAAGGGTGCCAAATGGCGGCGAGGCGCCGACTTCGCCAGCTTCCTGTTTTTCTGCTGTGCCCGGCTGCTGTTTTTGCCGCGCCATGACGTGGTGCTGGCACTGACGACACCGCCGCTCATTTCCTTCATTGGCGCGTGGCGGGCGAAATCATGGCGGGCGCGCTTCTACTATTGGGTCATGGATTTTAACCCGGATGAAGCCATCGCCGCCGGCTGGCTGCGGGCGGATTCTATCACCGCCAAATTTCTCGAACAGCTCTCACGGTTCAGCCTGCGAGAAGCGAAAGGGATCATCGCACTCGACCGGTTCATGCGGGATCGCATCATGACCAAAAACATTGCCTCCGCAAAGATCGCCATCATCCCTCCTTGGTCACAGAACGATCAGGTGAATTTCGACCGCGCCGGACGTGAGGCGTTTCGTAAACGACATCAGCTGGAAGGTAAATTCGTCGTTATGTATTCCGGGAACCATACCCCCGTGCATCCGCTGGATACGCTGCTGCAGGCGGCAGACCGGTTGCAGGCGGAGACGGACATCGTCTTCTGCTTCATCGGCGGCGGTAGTGAGTTTGCGCGCGTCAAAAAATGGGCGGTAGCCACCGGTAATCAACAAGTTCTCTGCCTCCCATATCAGCCGCTGGATCAATTGTCGGCGTCCCTGTCCGCCGCCGATGCGCAGGTTGTTGTCATGGGCGACGCCATGCTCGGCTTGGTTCATCCCTGCAAGATCTACAACGTTCTAGGCATCCAAGCGCCGGTGATCTATATCGGGCCGACCCCAAGCCATGTCACTGAAATCATGGAAGGCTTGCAACCACGCCAGCCATGGATCAGCGTGCGCCACGGGGCGGCGGAAGATTTGGCCGGGCAAATCCGACAGTTGTGCGCCGAACTCAAGGCTCGGAACCAACGTCTGCCGACGGCGGTTACGGCAGGCTATTCGCAAGCGGCGCTGCTATCACAGTGGATGGCCTTGCTGGAAAAGAAAGGGGAAACTGCGGTAGGCTGAAATAACCCAGAACACATATATCCAATATATCCAATCAATCGCATCCTCTCCGGCTTCGGCTGGTGGGGATGTTCGCTGGTGGCCTTCTTTCATGATCAAGATTAACGGCGTGGGTCGGAGCCTGTCACCACCAACCGATGTAAATAAACCAATGCATCCGAATTCATCCTGGATAGCTTGTGCAGCTGGCCCAAGGCGGCGTCCCACCGTTTGTAGTGGGTTTTCTCGGTGACGTTGGGGGCGGGTTTTTTCCGGAGGTGGCGAGTAGCGGGAGACAGGTTTTGTTAAGGTAGTCGGTGAACACGGGGGAACGGCTGAGTTGGCGGAGATTGTTCTGGTCGCGTTCGACCAGGAGGGTGCGCAATTCCGCCTGGGCCTCGGCGGGGGTGGTGGTGAGGAGGAGGGCCCATTGGTTTTTCTTGCGGCCATCGGCCTCTTTGACGGTGAGGCGCGCGTAAAACTTAAAACTTACCGTTGCGGCGCCAGAGGCCGCGAATCGGATGCTTGCGGTTGTCCCGCACCTTCTGGTAGGAATAGCGCCGTGCAGAGCGCGATTGCCCATCTTGGTTTTTCCACGGCGTGTCGGGACGTTTCATTCTGTCACACTGTAGAAATTGCCAAGAGCCCTGGAAAAATAGTTGTAAGTGCTTGTAAATGAAGGTTGCGCGCGTGGTGGAATGGCAGACACGCCAGACTTAGGATCTGGTCTCGAAAGAGGTGGAGGTTCAAGTCCTCTCGCGCGCACCATGCCAATGGTTTGATAGAGCTGCGGCGGTAGTGGCTTGAAATCCAAAAGGTGAATACGTATACGATTTGTGAAGGGGTGTCAGAAAAAGATTATCACGAACGCGTCCAGCCTAGAAGGTTGACAGCGTCTGGCTCAGATCGTCAATGCATACGCAGCCTCGTTCACATCCGATATCAAAATCTTAGCGTCACCCTGCGCATCCGTTTTTGCAGACTTCATGACGACGCTCACCACTTGCCCCAGATTTTGGTCTTCGACGACCAGATCCATTCTGATCATCGGCAAAGAATTTATCGTGTGTTCCCTGGCGCGATAGATTTCCTTATGCCGGTTTTGCCGGCCAAACCCTCTGACTTCACAAACGGTCATTTCATCAATACCGATATTCTCCAAAGCGGTTTGAACTTCATTCAATTTAGAAAGTTGGAAGACGGCCTCGATTTTTTTCATTTGATGAAATCTAGCAACGACGATGCCAGTCTTGGGCAAGCAAGGACAGGAGTTAGAAAAGTGCCTATTTACAAGGGAGATTCCGTAATTCTAAAAGGCAAACCGTCCGGATCTATCAACCACAACTGTTGGTTTTTACCCAGCCCAAGAGGTTTTCGCCAGTTTCACACTTATGCCAGAAAAGTCGTGAATCAGGCTCCTGTTGAATCTACCGAATACCAAATATTGTGCCGGACAGAATCACCGTAGCTTGGGCCTTCGGGAATTACATGGAGTGATCAGATTATTTCAGGAGCACGCCGTTCACCGACATCGGGGCGATCTGCATGGCGGGATCGGCCCCTTCGCTTTTTAGAACATTTCCGTCACTCAAGCTCACGTTCAGGGTGAGGAGGTTTTTCTTTCCCGCAGCGCTCGCACAGACCATGGAACCTTGGCTGGAAGCAGAAGTCTTGGCATCGAGGAAATTTTTGCGGAACACGGCAAATCCGGCATCGTCCAAACCTTCCTCCGCGCGAACGGCCACGGCCACGATGCCGCGTCCTTCGCCCGGCGCTCCCGGGCTGTGGGCAACCGTCAGCCGCTTGGCATGAAAATTATGTCCGTCATTCGCGAGTTCCACGGAAACCGGCCTGCCCACCGTATCCAGTGCAAGCAGGAATCGGATGCCTACGGCGACATCGCCCAGGCGCAGGAAACAAAAATTTCCCGGGAGCGCCTGTGAGGTCGGTTTCGCGTCAAGCGGCTGATTGGCCGACCAGACAACGGCCTCTTCGGGGAGATCCATGTGTGAATAGAGGCAGGCCGGATGGGCTTCCTTGGAGGCATGCTGGGTTTGTTGCGGCCAGAACGAGAGGAAGAGAACATCCGATCCCGACTGCACCGCACGGAATGTCGGGACGAGATGGTGGGCTTTGTTGTGACCGCTCGCACCGGTGGGGATTTTCTTGCTCCCGTAGGGATCGTCACGGCCGTCCATGAAAAAATTGACCATCACGGTTTGCGCTCCCTGAGGGCCGGCCAGATTGATGGCGAACGGCTTGTCCTCCGGTCCCTTGCAAGAACCGGCAACCCCGATGCTGTAATGGTGGCCGAGTTGCTGGCTTGCCCACTCGGTGTCCGCGACGCCTGTTTTCTGGTAAACAAACCGGGGAACACCGCCCAATGCCTGCTGGTGAATCTCCGCCGGGGGATTCCAGGTGATGGCATTCTCGATGATGCCGGGGACATGCTGCTGATTTTTTCCGGTGGCGGTAATCCAGCCGGCGTTCTGCAAGTGGACATCCAGATAGCCATGCCCGGTCAGGTAGTCGTAATCTCTGCCGTGCGCTCCGCCCAGACGTTGGGCTGGCTCAAACCAGTTGGCCGCGATGTCCTCCCAGAAAAGCCGGAGGAATTTCTCCGCCTTTTTCTGAATGGGCGGATTGTTCAGTTGCTTGACCATCAATCCGAGGCTGTCGAGATCGGTGCCATAATAGGTCGGACTGAGATACTCGGTGATGCCATTTTTTTCCGTGAATTCAATCCATTGATCCAACATGCCGGATCCCTCCTGGGTCAGGTCGGGCCGATTCAGCGCTTCGCCTAGCGCGAGCAGGTTCCATATCTTCATCAGGAATATGTTTGTGTAGCCGACATCCACCTTGTGCCGGTGGATTCCCTCGACGGCATATTTCAACAGGCGGTCGAGGCTTGCCAAGGCTTTCGGCGAGAGATGATTCGCATAGCGCAGCTTCAGGATTGCGGCGTTCTGGGTGATGAATTCGACGGCATTCAAATCGCCCGGCTTGTGTTCGCGCCAATACCAGCAAAAATTGCCGTAAGTTTTGCTCTTCGGATCGAGGTCTTGCATCCTTTCCAGCATCGCCAAGGCGTGTTCGATCTGCTGCATCTGCCCTTCATATCCCGGTTTGCCGGCCGCCTCCACGATGGCTGACATGATATCACGGGAACCGAGATTCGGGGCGGGGTTTTCAAACCGTGCCCATGCCTTTTTCTCCGGGGCCGAGGATGCGGAGGGATTTGCAGCCTGAGCGTAGCTGGGAAAAAATCCCAGAATGGTCAGGAGTAGTATTGCGCCGAGAAGGGAAAAATAAGTGCTTGGTTCGGGTTTAATCATGGCGATTCAAAAATGGCTGCGGTGTGTTTATTGAATCTGCGCTCTTTTCGCACGTGTGCCAAGATGATTATCGCCGCTAAACGGCGGGCACTGCCTTAATGCTTGGGCATGGCTGGTGCGTTGGTCGGATCCACCAGCGTCGGCTTGAAATCCTTCAAGTCCGGCAGCGTGGCCTGCACCCCTTCCGCCGGAACTTCCAGCTTTGCGGTCCAGACGATGCCGTTGAGGATGAACCGGCGAAGATCGTCGTTGCTCCAGTTCCGGTAGAAATGCGGTATCACGATACCGAAGCCACGCCCGCCATCGTTGCGCTCCACGCACCAGGAGACGATTTGGCGTTGCGGTGCTTCCGGCGGCAGCATGGAGGTGGCGAGGGCGGTGACGTTGGAAGCCAGTCGGTTGCCATCCTTACCGAAATAACTGTTGATATACGGCTCGTCATGCAGCGTGAATTCTTTCCAGCCGCGCGTGATCGGATTTTGCGTGGCGGTCGGCGTGATGGTGGCGGCGGCATAGATTCGCGCGATGCCCGGATGATGTGGACAGGTCTGGTTGGCGAAATAACCTCCCATCCATTCCAGCAGCGGATGCGCCCCGTCAGCCGCTACGTCCTGTCCCCACAAGCCCGTGGCGTAATGCACACACACAATGCCGCAGCCGCGCTTCATCATCTCGTCCAGTTCCGTCAGGTTGCGCTTCGCCTCTGGAAAACGGTTCGGGGGAAAGGCGTCGCCGATGAAAACCACCGTGGCGGCAGCATCACGCAATTTCTTGTCGGGCCACGCATAGACCACGTCTGCCTTCACGTCCGGCACGTTGGCCATGGACTCGACACAATACTTGAGCAATCGTCCGCCGGCGGCGACTTCATGCGTTCCGGGCGGATGACGGCTGGGGCCGACTACAATCAGCACGCGGGCGGATTCGGCGGCCTGAATCAACGAGCTGGCCAGCGCCAGCGCGGTCACGAGGATTCTGGTGATGGCGGCGTTCATAAAAAAATCCGTTCAGTTGACAAATGCTAAGGCAACGGCGCTGTGGGCGGCCCCGGTTGTGGTCCGGGTTTGATGCGAGGACCAGTCTGGCTGTTGTCAATCGGCAGAAAGCCCAGCGCCAAGGCGGGTGAGTCGGGTTTCAGGGTAAAGTCTCCCCGCTCCGGCGCGACAAACAAAGGATCGGCGTATTTTGAATGCGCATCCTTGCCGCGCTTGCGCCATGCGTCCCAGTTGTCGTCCTTGGTGAATTTCACATCCTCAAGTTTTTGCCCGGGGTTGAAATAAAGATTCCAGTCACAATCAAATGTGCTGGTGACCGTGTTCGTGCCTTTTGATTTGCCCTTGGATGGAGCGAAATAGAAAGTGTAAGGCACATCCTTCCAGTTCTTGCTGAACAAATCACCTTCGCGCCAGTAAATGATGTTGTTCTCAAAATAAACGCTCTTGTGCGGCTCGGCGCGAGTACGGCTCACCTGCTCCAGCTTGCCCAAGGCAAAAATGTTGTTCCGCACGGTGGCTTCCTTCGCGTAGTGAATGTTGAAGGGGGCAAACTTGGTGTGATGCACCACGTTATTCTCCACCAACAGATGCGTGGAACCCTCGTCAAGGTAAATGCCCCAGCCACCGTAATTGTTGGCGTCCACATCGTGGATTAGGTTGTTGCGGATGGTGGTGCCGGGTGAAACGCCGAGCGTGTAGATGCCGCCCATGTCCGAAAGCACACCGCCGATATGGTGAATATGATTGAACTCAATCAAGTTGTTCTGGCTCACGCTGCGGCCATAACCATACACCAAGCCCACAGAAATTCCCGTGTAACCGCCATGATCGATTTGATTGTGGGACACCGTGTTGCCCTCCGTGTTCATCAGGAATATGCCGACGGCCGACGGATAATCCAATCCGTAGTGGTGCAGCCAGTTGTCGGTGATGTGATTGTTACGGGTGCGCTCCCAAGGTGGAGATTTTTCGGTGCCGCCGTTGATACGGATTCCGCCGGCCGCGACCTGAGAGATTTCATTGCCGACAAATTGATTGTCCGAACACCCGCCGATCACCTCGAAGGCGAAAGTGCCGAGGTTGAACAGGCGGCAATGCTCAAACGCGCAAGAATGGGCACCGCCCAGTTTGATGGCGGCAGCGACAGCGGCGGAACCTTGTCTGCCATTCGAATCGCCGGGAGGAAGTTCAAACCGGCAATAGGAAAAGGAAAGGTTCTGAAAGCGCAGATGCTCGACCAAATGGTGATTGGCCGGATCGCCTTCCAGGCACAATAGGGCGGGGGCGAACGGGGCCACGACCTCTATCTTCGCCGGGTCTTCGCCGGGCTTCGGGTAATAAAAGAGCTGTCCGGTGTGGCGATTCAAATACCACTCGCCCGGTGTGTCCAACGCCTCAAACACGTTTTCCACGATGTAACGCGCGCCGTCCTCGGTGAAGTCGTCCGTGAACGTCTTGTCTGCCTTGTGGGCAAAGGTGACGAGATTGGACGTGGTGTCCACGCTTTTGATCGGCAGATGTGAATCCGTCCAGAAGTGATAAACGATGACTTCCACATCCTGAAGATTGGTCCAGTCCGACCGGATGTCGCCCGGTTTGAATTGAAAGCTCTGACATGCCTTGTGGTAGTCGGCCGTCTTCGGCGTGCCTTCCGGGCAGCCCGCCACGCGCAGGAAACCCTCGTTCGGCGTGCGGGCGCGGACACGCTGCTGGCCGTTCACATAAAGCTGGCGGAAATTCCATTGCCCGCCGGCGACTTCCGGCAAAGTGGTCACCCACAGTCTGGCATCATATTTTTTCCAGCCGGTGATGTGCCGTCCGCCATCCAAAACTGCCGGCACCGTTCCCGCCGCCGTGTAAGTGATGGGACAGCCTGCTGTGCCGGAATCCTCCGGTCCGAACCGCACTTCCCGCGCCAGCGGATAGATGCCGCCTTGCAACCGCACATTGACCGCCTCCTTGAGCGGGCCGGTTTTTTTCAACTCGCGGATGGCGTCGCGGGCACGCTCCACGGTGGCGAACGGTTTGGCTTGCGTGCCGGAGTTCGCGTCGCTGCCGTTCGGCGCGACGTAAAAGTCAGTGGCTGTGGCAACTGTGGTCATGAGCGACAGCACGCCCATGAGGATTCGGATGCCGGCCAACATAAATCTTTTACTATTTGGCCGCGCGGCTTTGATACAACGCCACCAGCGCTGCGCCGATGGCCTGGGAGAGTTCGCCCAGTTCGGCCGGCACGATCTTGATGGTGTCGCGTTGCGGTGCCCAGAGATACGGCTTGGCCGCCTCGCGGATGATGCGCATGTAGCGCTCGCGGAATTCCGGCGTGGTTGCCTCGTGATCCATGAGTCCGCCACCGATGACCACGATGCCTGGGTCGAAGGCCATCACCAGATTGGCGACGTGCAAGCCCATGACACGCGCCTGAAAATCAAAAATCTCCAGCGCCAGCGCATCGCCCTTCTGCGCCCGTGTGCGGAGCGAAAGCACCTTTTCCTTGATGGGCGCGGTGGATTTGGCCAGCTCGTGTTCGGGATGACGCTCGATGAATCTGGCGAGCAATTGTGGCAGGCCGGAAATCGTCGTGTAAGCCTCCACACAACCCCAGTCGCGGCCGCAACCGCAAGTGAAGGGCTTGCCTCCGAGGCCGAGTAGTTGCAGGGCGGCGGGCATGTGGCCGGCCTCCATGCCGGCGAGCGTGTCGCCGTCGAGGCACAGCCCGTCTGGGCCGACGAAGGCCGCACCCAGACCGGAACCGGGCATCAGCATCAGGACGCTGGCCTTGGTGTTGCCCCGCGCCAGCCGCGCTTCGGCGACACCGCCGTAATTGCCATCATTGCCAACCACCAGCGGCAGCGAACGGCCGGCCTGTTTGGCGAGCGCGGCACTGTAATCGGAATAGACATCCCAGCCGGAAAAGCTCGCGGGCAGATTCGGCGTGCGGCTGAAAACTCCGTAGCGCTCGTAGGGTCCGGGAATCGCGAGGCCGACGCCGGCGACCTGCGACCATTGCAGATTGTTCTGCGCCAGAAAATCGCTGACTCCCGCGATCCACGAGGCGATGACCGCCTCGCGCCCCTTCTCCGAACTGGTGGAACGCTGAAGCACTTTGTTGGAGACCGGTTCGCCCGATTCCCAGACCGCGCAAAGTTTGGTGGTGGTCGCGCCGCTGTCCGTGCCGATGAAAATATTTTTGCTCATGGTTGAACCGTTAAATTGCGGACACCGGCGGCAAAGGCAAGAATTATCCGCTCTAGCCCGCGCTTTTCACAGCTGCAACCGTCACGGCTCAACCAGTTGTTTCGGGTCTTTCGGCCGGGCGGTGTGCCCGCCCAATCCGGGGAACGCCGGCGGCAGGAGCGTTTGGTTCCATCCGTCCAATGCCCTGCCCAGTTGCTTCACATCATCCGGGCGAATGCCGCCGAGATCGTTCTTTTCGCCGATGTCAGCGCCGAGATCGAATAACGCCGCCGGCTGTTGATTGATCCGGACAAGTTTCAAATCATTGGCGCGAATCGCCAGTTGGCTGCCGGTGCCCACGCGCCAGAACAGTTCCGTATGCGGCGCGTTCGTGTTCGCGCCGGTGAGGAACGGCAGCAGATTCACGCCGTCCGGCGGTCGGTTCGGCGGCAGCGGCACGCCCGCCAGCGCGAGCGCCGTTGGAAAAATATCCAGCGAACTCACCGGCAGATCATAGCTGTGCCCGGCGGCCAGCTTCCCCGGCCAGCTCGCGACAAACGGCACGCGGACGCCGCCTTCATAGACCTCGCCCTTGCCGCCGCGCAACGGCAGGTTGCTGGAACCATTCGCGCCTTTGGGCATGATCGGGCCGCCGTTGTCGCTGAAGAAAAACACCAGCGTGCGTTGTGCCTGGCCGGATTCGCGGAGCGCCGCCAGCACGGTGCCGATGGCGTCGTCCATCAGGCTCACCTGGGCGGCATAGGCGCGGCGCTTCGCGCTGGCGATGGCGGAAAATTGCGCGAGCCGTTCGGGCGTCGGTTCTTCCGGCGTGTGCGGCGCGTTGAAGGCGAGGTAAAGGAACCACGGTTCGGATCGGTGCCGGCGGATGAACGCCGCGCCTTCGTCGCCGAACGCCAGCGTGAGATGGTTCGTCACCGTCACCGCCCGGCCGTTGCGCTCGATGGGAAGGTTGTATTCCTGCGCGGCATTGGTTTGCCAATCCAGATAGTGATGGCCGCCGCCGAGAAAGCCGAACGTCTCGGTGAAACCCCGGTGCTGCGGCCGGAATTCCGGCGCGGCCCCCAGGTGCCATTTCCCGATCCAGCCGGTGACGTAGCCCGCGTCGCGCAGAAATTCCGGCAGCAATTTTTCCGACACCGGCAATCCTTCGCGGTGATCATTCGGATCGTAGAACGGGTTGTTGATATGACCGAAGCGCTGCTGGTAACGGCCCGTCAGCAGGCCGGCCCGGCTGGGACTGCAAAAAGGATGCGTGACGTAGCCGTTGCTGAAGCGCAAGCCTTCGCCCGCAAGGCGGTCGAGATTTGGCGTGGGGATGTCTTGGCAGCCTTGAAAGCCCACATCCGCATAGCCTTGGTCGTCGGAAAGGATGAGGAGGATGTTTGGCCGGTCGGCGGGCTTCGGCGTTTCGGCGGCCATTACAGCGGTCAGGGTGAGCAGCGCCATCAAAGTGCCGGCAACAGCGCAAAGGGTCTTCTTCATGGTTGCCTTAAATTGCGGACAACGGCGTTAAAGACAAGAATTATTCGCGTTTCCCGGCCTGACCCGCTTATCTTGTCGCCCGCGTGACTCCGTCCGAAACATTTTCCCGATTGCTGCGCGGCCCCGCGCCGATGAGCGCGTTGGCGCCGATGCAGGATGTGACGACGTTGCAATTCATGCGCGTCATTGACCGCTACGGCGGGCCGGAGGTTTATTGGACGGAATATTTCCGCGTCCACGGCGATTCGCGGCCGGAGAAATGGATTCTCGATTCCATCACCCAAAATCCCACCGGCAAACCGGTCATCGCGCAGCTCATCGGCAACGACATTCCCGCGCTCGTGCGCAACGCGAAGCTGCTCCAGAAATTTCCCGTCGCCGCGATTGACCTGAACCTCGGCTGCCCCGCGCCCATCGTTTATCGCAAATGCGCCGGCGGCGGGCTGCTGCGCGAACCGCAAAAAATTGACGCCATTCTCGGCGCGCTGCGCGACGCGGTGACGATTCCGTTCACCGTGAAAACGCGCATCGGCTTCGAGTCGCCCGCCGAGTTCGACTCACTGCTGGCGCTGTTCGCCAAGCATCCGATTGATTTGCTCACCGTTCACGCGCGAACGGTCAAACAGATGTATCGGCCCGGCGTGCGCTACGATTTGATTGCCCGCGCGGCGAAGGAAATGAAGTGTCCGGTGCTGCTCAACGGCAATGTCTTCAGCGCGGCGCAGGCGAAACAACTGCTTGCAGAAACCAAAGTGCGCGGCCTGATGATTGGACGCGGCGCGATCCGCAATCCGTGGCTGTTCGACCAAATCCGCGCGGAACTGCGCGGCGAGAAAATCAAGCTGCCGACGGGCCACGACCTGCTGACTTACATCCGCGAATTGTGGGACAACGAAATCACGCCCGGCGTGCGCGAATCGGCGCAGGTGCAGCGGATGAAAAAATTCACGAACTTCATCGGCGAAGGCATCGGCGAAAAATTCCTGCACAACATCCGCCGCGTGACGACGACGATAGATTTCTGGCACGTGTGCGAAGAGTTTTTGAATCATGACCAGCCAATGACGCTGGAACCGAAAATTTAGCCACAGATGGGCACAGATTTTAACAGATTTTTTTATCTGTGTTTCATCTGGGAAAATCTGTGGCTTACACTGCGTTCACTTCACCTTTACACGAAAAAGGCTCGCATCGGTGATTTTTTCGAGGCTGCCCTTGTAAAATTCGTCGCGATAATTTTCCGTTTCCAAAAGATGTTGGCGCAAATCTTTCTGGTCGCGGTGTAGCAGGTATTTCAGTTCCTTCAAATTGTCCGACCAGCGGAAGCCGGTGAAAAATTCCGCGCCGGCGAACTGCGTTTTGTAAAGCGCCGCGTCGGAATAGCAGGTGCCGAGGTAAAGCTGTTTCACGCCGCGTTCGGCAAACAGCGCCACCGCCGAGGTCATCATGAACATGCCGAGGTTGCGCGCGTAATAATTCAGGTCGTAGAACGCGTAGTAGTAAAACGCCAGCGCCTTGCCTTCGAGATAGAGCGTGGCCACGCCGATTTCCTTGCCGGTCTCGGTGTCGGTGAAGACGAGCAGGTGCGAGATGATCGGCGCGGCGAACAGCGCGTCCAGCCGCTCGAAGCTCATCACATCCTTCCCGAACTTGATGTCGGCATAAGTTTTGAAAAAAGTCCGGCGCTCCGGCGTGTAATCAAATTTTTCGCGCGGCACCAACTCGACGCCGATACCTTTGCCCTTGCGCAAAATCCGGCGGTTTTCGGACGAAGGCTTGAATTTCGCCAGATTCACGCGCACCTGCCGGCACAGATAAAACCGGTCGAGGTAACGCGACGACGGCAGGAAGCCGGCTTCAAAAATATCCGCCGGCGTCTCGTCGTCCTCGGGTAGCGCCCAGATGGCATACGGAAACTGGTAGTTTTCGTAGTCGGAGTTTTGTTCGGAGAAAAGGAGTTTCATGGGGAAAACTTTGACACGGATTTCACGAATTAACACGGATTGGTTCTGCTTCCGTTGCATCCGTGCCAATCCGTGCAATCCGTGTCTCGCCTTGTTTTCCGTTCACCGACTTGCGGCGCAGGCGGAGACGCCAGTTCGTCAGCACATCGTAGGTCACAGAGTTTTTCAGCTTCGCAATGTCGCGCACGGTGATTTCGTCGTGGCCCTGCCGGCCCATCAGCACCGCCTCGTCCCACATCTGCGCCTGCGGAATGTCCGTGATGTCCACCATCAGCGCGTCCATCGCGATCCCGCCGACGAGCGGCGCGCGCCGGCCGTGGATGAGCGCGCAGCCTTCGTTGCGCACGCGCGGAAAGCCGTCGCCGTAGCCGATGGGCAGAATCGCGATGCGGCGCTCGGTCTTCGCCGTGTAGCGCATCCCGTAGCCGACGACCTCGCCGGGTTTCAATTTTTGGATCGCCGCGATGCGCGCCTTCACCGACATGACCGGTTCGATGCCGGGAAGCTGGCGGCAAACCGTCGAGGGAAAAACGCCGTAAAGCAAAATGCCCGTGCGCACCATGTCCAGATGCGCGTGCGGCAAATCGAGAAAGCCGCCGCTGTTGCAGGCGTGCTTCAACGGCACGGAAACTTTTTTCCGTTCGAGCGCGGCGAGGATTTCCTGGAAGCGTGAAAACTGAAGGTTGGCAAAGGTTTTATCCGTTTCGTCCGATTGCGAGAAATGCGTCATCACGCCTTCGAGCGAAAGCGATTTCTCCCCGAGAATTTTTTCGATGAGCGGCAACGCCTCGTCCCAACGCACGCCGTAGCGGCTCATGCCAGTGTGAATTTTCAGGTGCACCGGCACGCGCTTGCCGAACTCGGCGGCAATCTTGGCAAGCGTGCGGATGTTGTGCGGTTCGTTCACGCACACGGTCAGGTCGTGCGCCACGCACCATTCGAGTTCGGCCGGCTGGCGTTCACCGAGCAGCAGCAGCGGCGCGGTGATACCGTCGTCGCGCAAGGCCATCGCCTCTTCGAGCGTGCTCAAGCCAAAACCCCACGCGCCTTCCTCGACCGCGACGCGCGCCACGTCGAGCGCGCCGTGGCCGTAAGCCTCGTCTTTCACCACGGCCATCAGCCGGACGTGCTTCGGCAGGTCGGCGCGGACGAGTTGCAGGTTGCGGCGCAGTTTGCCGAGGTCAATCTCGGTCCACGCCGGCCGCAGCGGAAAATTTTCGGAATCAAACTTCATCCCACCGGCAAAAGTTAAACCACGAGATACCCGAATCACACAAAAAAGTTGTCTTCAATCTGCGGCTTTCCGCTCGGCCAGTCCTGAAAGGCAAAAGACGTTCTTGCCTCGCCGGTGGCGGGCGGGTAACTCAACCGGGTGCAGGCGAATGATTCCAAGCGGTTGCCCGCGTTTTGGCTGGCCGCGTTGTTTTTGACGGTGCTGGGTGCCAAGCTCCGCGTGGTGCAGCTCTACGGTTCACCGCTGCCGCTGTGGGATCAGTGGTATGAGGCGGTAGCTTTCTTCCGTCCGTGGCGGGAAGGCCATTTGAGTTGGCACGATTTTTTTGCGCCAAGCAACGAACACCGGATTTTCTTCACGAAACTGCTCGATCTCATCGTCATCCAGCTCAATGGACGCTGGGAACCGTTGCTGCAAATGACCATCAACTCGGTGCTCCACTCGGGCTTTGCTTGCGGTCTGTCCCTGGCCCTGTGGCGGGCTTTCGGGCGGCAGCATGCCGGTCTGGTTTGCCTCTTGGTTGCCCCGTTTTATGCGCTGCCTTACGCCGGCGAGAACACGATTTGGGCCATCAATTCGCAATCCTATTTTGTCAGCCTCTTTGGACTTGCCGCCATCTCAGGGCTTGGTTTTGGCAAACCGGGCGGGCGCGGCTGGTGGCTTGGCGCGGCGGCCGCCATGCTTGGCCTGTTCACAATGGCCTCGGGATTGCTCGCCCCGCTCGCGGTGGTGGGGTTGGTGGTGCTGCGGGCGTTGAAATGCCGGCGGCTGGAAAGTAATCAACTGCCCACGCTCGCCGTCGGGCTGATGGCCGGTCTGATCGGCTGGCAGTGCCGGGTTGACATGCCCGCCGATGCGCCGTTGCGGGCGCATTCTGTGGCGCAGTTCGCCAATACGTTTGCGCACAATCTTGCCTGGCCGTTCATCGAGAATCCGTCGCTGGGGCTGCTCGTGCTGGCCCCGCTCGCGGCGCTGGTGGTGCTTTACTGGCGGCGCGATTTCACGTCGCCGCGCACCGCCGAATTTCTCCTCGTGCTGGCGCTGTGGAGCGGGCTGCAATCCGCCGCGCTCGCCTTTGGCCGCGCGAACTACGGTGACGGCCTGCCGGCGAGCCGCTACATGGATGCGCTGAATCTTTTTGTCATCGCCAGCCTGATGGCGCTGGTTTTGCTCCAGCCGCAGTGGCCGCGCGGACGACTGCCGCAAATCCTGAGCTGGCTCCTGCCGTTGCTTTTTACGGCCACGGTTTTTTTCGGCCTGGCAAAAATTTCCCAAATCGTCACCGACCAGTTGCTGCTGCCAACCCGGTCGATGAATCTGGTTGCGGAGGAGCGCGTGGCAGCTTTTCTGACCACCGGCGATCAGGGCGAATTGTTTGAAACCCCCACTGTTCGTCCTGATCCGCGCGTCACGCTGGGCGTTCTGAAGAATCCAAACCTTCAACCCATCCTGCCCGCCGCCTGTCAGCCGCCAGACAAACAGCCGGTTGCCGGCTGGCTGGCCGGAATCGCCGACCGGCTTCTCGCGCACGCCAATGGGATTTTATCCACCGGTCTTTGTCTCTTCGCCGCAACATCCGCCTGGCTGCTGCTGCGCCGTCCGGACGGCGGTGTTTTTGCCAAACCGGTCTTTCTTGTCATCCTGCTGCTCGTGCCGGTTGCGCTGGGGTTTGTCTGGGCCGGCCATCCGCCCACGCGCAAAGAATTTGAGTGCCAATTACAAGGCCAGTTGGCGGCATATTTCAAAATAATCCACAACGAGAAGCGCGCCGTGATTCACGAACGCCGGGCGGCGGCGCTGAAGAACTAAACCATGCCCGGCGGCCACAGACTCTGGCCGACATCCGTGCGGAAATAGCTGCCCACGACGCGGATTTTTCGGATGTTCGCGTAAGCCTTGGCCAGCGCCGTTTTCAGCGTTGGTGCCAGCGCGATCACATCGGCGATGCGATGGCCGGTGGAAATTAAATTTCCGTCCGCGCCGCGCGCGACTTCGTTCCACCAGACGTCGCAATCGAATTTGCCATCCACTTCCAGCGGTAACTGCGGCCCGCGCACTTGCGTGAACGGATAGCCATAGCCGGCCAGCGTAAGCGAGCAGCCGAAGTTGAATTTGTCGCGGAACTGCAATTTCAGCTTCACATTTCGCGCCGTCGCCAAAACCGTCTCGGCCGGATTTTTCAGCATTCGCAAAATCATCGGGCCGCTGGTGACGCCGATACGGATGTTGTATTCGATGACGTGCCATTTGCCGCCGTGCTTGATGGCGGTTACTTGCAGCGGTCCGTGATAATTCACCTTTTTCAGCCACGGTTTCAGCGGATGAATCAATTCGCGCGCCAGTCCGTATTTGTCGTGTTCGTCGCGTTCCACCAACCCGCCTAGCGGCGCGCCAGCGACGATGCCGAGATTACCGTTGAAGGCGTATTTGTATTCCTGATTCGTGACGAGCGAATAAATTTCACCGCCGCTGACCAGCGCGATGTGGCCGGCCTCGGCGCGACCGAGATATTCCTGGAGAAAAACACCCTCGGCGTAATTCACCTGCCGCAGCCACGCACGTGTGTCGGCCACCATCTCGCACATGACGGTGTGGATCGGACTCGTCGGCGAGCAAAGCGGATTCTTGATGACAAACGGCTGCGGATGCTGCGCAAGAATCTTTTCCGCCTCGATCCGGTTCGACGCGACGAAGGATTTGGGAAATGGAATCTTAAAGTTCGCGCACAGCTCGCGGGCAAAATCGCGTTCCCGCTCGATGCGCATCGCCTCGCCGGTGGGTGAAAAAATACCGACGCCGGAATTTACCAGATCACTCGCCCACGGCTGGAGCGCCCAATCAATAGACTGCGGGATGACGACATCAATTTTGTTTTCACGCAACAGCGGAACCGGGCTTGAAAAGGTGTCGCGCGAAAAAGTTTTCCCGACGAGCGATGGCGAATAGTGCCCATAATTGCGCGTCAGATAGGTCGAGACTTCAGCGCCGGCGTCTGCCAGCGCCGTGCCGAGGCTGTGGGCGAAGGAGCCGACGCCGAGAATCATCACGGCGGGCGGCGCGGACTTTTGAGCTGGCACTTTTTTCGGCATCAGAATTTGCGCCGGCAGTTTCCCGCAGATTGGCCGGCGACGCAATCAGAAGTCATTCACCGCCTCGACTTCCGGCGGCGGCACGGGCAGATTGTTTTCATGGCAGACGAACATTCCCGGCGCATGGACAAACTTGAGGCGAATCTTGCGTACCTTGAACATCAGGTCGAACAACTGAATGGCGTGGTCATCGAGCAGGGCAAGCTGCTCGACCGGCTGAAAAAGGAAGTCCAACGCAACGCCACCGCCATGCAGACGCTGGAACTGGAGCGCGTCAAATCCAACGTCCAGAAGCCGCCGCATTATCAGTAAAGTAATCTCTATGCAAATCGAGCATTTCGAGGACAAACCTAAGTTGCTTGCAAGCCTTGCAGCCCGTGAAGCCAGAATGAAGCAATTACACGAGCCGCACATTGCACCTTTAACCGTGTTTGTTGAAAAGCTTCGTTGTGAGAAAGGAGCAGGATACGAAATTCCAAATTTCGATCCTTGGGACGGGGGAACCGCCGCAGAAGTGTTATTCTTATTTGAAGCACCTGGTCCTCAAGCCAAAGGATCTGGTTTTATTTCGCGCAACAACCCTGACCCAAGTGCAAATAATTTTTTCGAGTTTAACCGACAAATCGGAATTTGCCGGAAGCGGACTATTTCATGGAATATTGTTCCTTGGTATATTGGCATTGATGGTGGCTCTCGAATTCGTCCGGCTACTTCAGAGGATATTGAAACTGGTGTTCTATCGCTAAATTCACTTTTAGATTTGCTGCCAAAGTTGCGAGGCATTGCACTCTTCGGCAAAAAGGCACAACGTGGCTCAAGCCATATTAAAAAACTGCGTCCTCATGTCAGACAATTTGAGGCGCCTCATCCAAGCCTGCAAGCTATCAACAGCAATCCAGCCAATAAGATTAAGATTCTCAATATGCTAAAAGAAATTGCGATTTTTTTAGACGCGCCACAGTGATGTAGTTTTGATTCTTAGCAATGTTGCGACGCCAATGTCTGCGCCGGAAATAAATCCTTCTCCGCTCGCCGCGCCAATCGCCTCACTTTGGGGCGTGGGCGAGGAGCGCGCACGGCTGCTGGCGCGGCTGGACATTTTCACCATTGAAGATTTGCTGCTGCACAAGCCGCGCCGCTACGAAGACCGCCGGAAATTTCTGCCCATCCGCGATCTGAAGCCGGACGAGCCGGTGACGGTGCGCGGCAAAATCATCGCCGCTGGGGTGAAGCGCTTTCGCGGCGGTTCCCGCGCGCTGTTCGAGTGTGTGTTCGACGACGGCACGGCGCGGTTGCACTGCCGCTGGTGGCAGGCGCAGTCGTGGATGCCGGATTGGTATGCGGTCGGTCGTGAGTTTCTGATTTTTGGCAAACTCGACAACGAAAAAAAGCCGCGCACGTTCACGCATCCCGAAACGGAACTGTTCGAGCCGGGCGACGATGAATTCATCCACGTCAACCGCATCGTGCCGGTGCATCCGCTTACCGAAGGTTTGACGGCACGCGTGGTGCGTATGCTCGTCTGGCGAGCGCTGGAGAAATTTGAGAACGAAATCGCTGAGCCGGATATCAAACTCAACTTGAAAACGCTGCCGACCCGTGCGAACGCGGTGCGGATGATCCACTTTCCGGAGGAGTTGACAGATGCGGAGATCGCGCGGCAACGGCTGGCGTTGGATGAATTTGTCGCGCTGCAATTTCAAATCCAGTCGCGCCGGAAAAAATTCGAGGCGAACGCCAAGGCGCTGCCGTGCGTCGGTGACAACCGTTTGATGAAACCGTTTCTCGCGGCGCTCGGTTTCAAGCTGACCACCGCACAGGCGAACGTGCTCAAGGAAATCCGTGCGGACATGGGCGGCGTGCATCCGATGCGGCGGCTGTTGCAGGGCGACGTCGGTTCGGGCAAGACGGCGGTGGCGGCGTGTGCGGCGCTGATGGCGTTGGAAAGCGGTTTCAACGCGGCGCTGATGGCGCCGACGGAAATTCTGGCGGAGCAGCATTTCCGGAATTTCTCACGCTGGTTGGAACCGCTGAATATTTCCGTGCAACTGCAAACCGGAAGCCGGAAAACTTCCGACCCATCGCCCATCACCCATCGCTCATCGCCAATTTTATTTGTGGGCACGCACGCCTTGCTCACCGGCGGCTTTGATTTGCCGAAGCTCGGGCTGGTCATCATTGACGAGCAGCATAAGTTCGGTGTGGCGCAGCGCGAAACGCTGGTGCGCAAAGGCAATTACCCGCATCTGCTGGTGATGACGGCCACGCCGATTCCGCGCACGCTCGGCCTGACGCTCTACGGCGATCTGGACGTCTCGGTGATTGATGAACTGCCCGGCGGACGTGGCGCGATCAAAACTTTTGTCCGCACGACGGATAAATTGCCGAAGGTGTTTGGTTTCATTCGCGAGAAAATTTCCGGAGGTCGGCAGGCTTACATCGTTTATCCACGCGTCGACGTCGCGGACACCGACAAGGACATCAAGGCCGTGACAAAGGAATTTGAAAACGTGCAGCGTGCGTTGACCGGCTTCAAGGTCGGCTTGCTGCACGGGCGTATCAAGCCGGTGGAGAAGGAAAAAACGATGGCGGAGTTTCGCGCGAACAAGCTTCAGGCGCTCGTCGCGACGTCACTCATCGAGGTCGGCGTGGACGTGCCGAACGCCACGGTGATGCTCATCGAAAACGCCGAGCATTTCGGGCTGGCGCAGTTGCACCAATTGCGCGGGCGCATCGGGCGCGGCGCGCACGAGAGTTTTTGCATTTTGATTTCTGACGCGCAAAACCCGGAAGCGCAGGCACGGCTGGAAATTCTGGCGACGACGAACGACGGCTTCAAGATCGCGGAGGCGGACTTGAAATTACGCGGCCCCGGCGAGTTGCTCGGCAAGGAGCAGAGCGGTTCGATGAAACTGCGTTTTGGCGATCTGGCGGAGGATTTGAACCTCATCCGGCAGGCGCGGGAGCTGGCAAAATTACAGTTGGATTTTCCGCAGACGGGAGTAAGGTGAAGTCATGAAAGTCTCGCTCCTGTCCTTGCTGGCCATGCTCGCGCTCCTGTCCGGTTGTGGTGATGATAAATCCGCCAAGCCAGCGACGTCGGCGACACCTGCGAAAGCGGAACCAAATTACAATACCGGCAATCCGCTCACGGCACCGGTGGATTATCTGGGCGCGGCGGTGCAGGCGCAGAAGCATGCGGAAAAGGTCATTGATGTCTCCTACATCAACCAGGCGATCCAGTTGTTCAACGCATCGGAAGGGCGGCCGCCGAAGACGCTGGACGAGTTGGTGCCAAATTATATCGCGAAAATTCCCGAGGCTCCGTTTGGCTCGAAGATAGTTTACGATGCCGCCGCCGGCACGGTCAAAGTGGTGAAACAATAATCCATCCATGTCCGCCCCGATTGCTCATAAAGCGGAAGTGCTGCCGTTCGAGGGCGGACTGTGGAACCGCGTGTGGTTCATGTTACTGCTGTGCCTTGTTTTCATCCTGCTGGACTGGGAGTTTGTGCCGCTCGTAATCTTTCCGTTCATCTTCATTTTTCCGCTGATGCTGGCGGCGTGGAATCGCGGCATGCTGTTTGCGACCCTGTGCACGGCGCTCCTGTCCACGAGCCGGGTGGCGCACCAGTTCCTTTTTGATGCGCGCCCGGATACCATCGATGATTATGCCGGCGCACTGATCCGGTTCTTCGTGCTGCTGCTGCTGGCGTTGCTGACCCATTTGCTGGGCCGCCAGTCGCGCCAGTTGCGCCAGCGGGTGCGGTTGCTGGAGGGCATCCTGCCGATTTGCTCCGGCTGCAAGAGCATACGCGACGAGAACAACAACTGGGTGCAACTTGAGGGCTACATCACCGCCCACAGCACCGCGCAGTTTTCCCACGGTCTCTGCCCGCATTGCTTCAGGCGGTTTTATGGCGAGGAGCCGGCCAGCAGTTCAGCCCCGAAATACCCATAGTTTTCGCTCGCAAAATTTCCGGCGACGAAAGAGAATCCGCCTTTGTTTCAGAATATGAACGAACAGATTGTCATCCTCGATTTCGGCTCGCAATACACGCAGGTCATCGCGCGGCGCGTGCGCGAGTGCAACGTCTATTCCACCATCATCCACTTCAACACGCCCGCCGCCGAAATCGCCGCGATGAAGCCCAGCGGCATCATTCTTTCCGGCGGCCCGTCCAGCGTGTATGCGCCCAAAGCACCGTTGCCGGACAAAAACATTTTCGCGCTCGGCGTGCCGGTGCTCGGCATCTGCTTCGGCGTGCAATTGTTCGCGCAATTCCTCGGTGGCAAGGTCGAGAAAGGCCAGAAACGCGAATATGGCAAGGGCACGCTCACCATCAAGGACGGCTCGTGCAAATTGTTTTCTAAGCTGCCGAAGTCGCTCCAAGTCTGGAATTCCCACGGCGACAAGCTCACCAAGATGCCCGCCGGTTTTAAAACCGTGGCGACGACGGAAAATTCCGAGTATGCCGCGATTGAAAACCGCGCGAAGAAATTCTTTGGCCTGCAATTCCATCCGGAAGTCGTCCACACGCCGCGCGGCAGGGAAATCATTTCCAACTTCGTCCACGGTGTTTGCGGCTGTGGCAAGAACTGGACGATGCGCAATTACGTTGACCAAGCCGTCGAGGAAATCCGCGCGCAAGTCGGCAAGGAACACGTGATCCTCGGCTTGAGCGGCGGCGTGGATTCCAGCGTGGCGGCGGCGCTCTTACACAAGGCCATCGGCGACCAGCTCACCTGCATCTTCGTCAACAACGGCGTGCTCCGCGCCCGCGAGGCGGAAGTGGTGCAGAACGTTTTTGCCCGCAGCTTCAAGATCAAGCTGCAATACGAGGACGCCACCAAGATTTTCATGACGCGGCTCAAGGGCGTCACCGATCCCGAAACGAAACGCAAGATCATCGGCAAGACGTTCATCGAGGTTTTCAGCGACGCCATGAAGCGCGTCGGCAAGGCGAAGTTTCTCGCGCAGGGCACGCTGTATCCCGACGTCATCGAATCCGTGCCGATTGCCGGCAATCCCGCCGCGCTCATCAAATCGCACCACAACGTCGGCGGCCTGCCGAAGAACATGAAGTTCAAGCTCGTTGAGCCGCTGAAAAATCTGTTCAAGGACGAAGTCCGTCTGCTCGGCGAAGAACTCGGCGTGCCCAAGGACATCGTTTGGCGCCAGCCGTTCCCCGGCCCCGGCCTCGCCGTGCGCATCCTCGGCGAAGTCACGCCCAAGCGCTGCGAGATTCTCCGCAACGCCGACGCCATCGTCGTCGAGGAGATGAAGGCGAGCGGGCTATACTACAAGATCTGGCAGAGCTTCGCCGTGTTGCTGCCCGTGCGCAGCGTCGGCGTGATGGGCGACGAACGCACCTACGATTACACCATCGCCATCCGCGCCGTGGAATCGCAGGACGGCATGACCGCCGACTGGGTGAAGCTGCCCTATGACCTGCTGGAGAAACTCGCCAGCCGCATCATCAACGAAGTGAAAGGTGTCAACCGCTGTGTGTTCGACATCACCAGCAAGCCGCCGGGAACGATTGAGTGGGAGTGAATTTACTGGATTGGCAGAGTCTTTCAAACCTGCGCTTCCTGAGACGCCTCAGCGTGCGCAATAAAAACAGCGATATTACGACTAGTTACTCATCCACTATATCTTCGTGCTCCCGAATGTTCGGTCTGGCAAGCAGGTCGGCATCCGCCGATTGATAACCATGGTAGCTAAAGATGCCGGCGGGAAACTCCCGCACTTGAAACTTCATTTTTAGCGTCTGGTCGCAGTCACACGTCATCGTGAACTCACCTTCCAGAATACGTTCAAGGCCCTTCTCCAACAGTTGCTCCCGGATGCATTGGAAATCCAGCGTCCGGGTCGGGCCGACATGAACCTTGTGGCACGACTTGCATCTGTAGTGGTGAGAGTCAATTTGCAGGCGTGTGTTCATAATCATCTCCACCCTGAACCTCGGCCTGTGGAGAGAACCTGTCAACTGGGTTGCAGCAAGAGGTAGAACTAATGGCCAGCAGGTTTGCGGCCGCAAAATCCAGCGGAAAACTTTATCGCGTGACAATGATGCCAGCCAAAAGTAATTTTGCGCTTACGGCCCGACCTCACATCCAATCCCGGGCCGATTGTATTTCACATGAACAACACCAAATCAAACCAAACTTTGGGCACCAACCGGCGGGCGTTTCTTTCCAAAACAGCGGGACTCGCGGCGGTGATGGTTGCCACTGGAATGCCCGTTTCCATCAGCCACGCGGCCTCATCCAAAAAGGGAAAACTGTCCCCGGACAATTCCACCTTTCTGCCGGATTTTGGCTGGGGCGCGGCGACGGCGGCCTATCAAGTCGAGGGTGCCGCCAATGAAGACGGACGCAAGCCCAGCGTCTGGGACACTTTCAGCCGGCTTCCCGGCCGGGTCGCCAATGGCGACACTGGTGATATCGCATGTGACCACTATCACCGTTTTGAGGACGACGTGAAGCTGATGGCCGAACTGGGCATCAAGCATTATCGGTTCAGCATTGCGTGGCCGCGGGTGATGCCCGACGGACGGGGCGCGGTGAATGAAAAGGGCGTGGATTTTTACCGGCGGCTCACGGATACGCTGCTCCAACATGGCATCACGCCACACGCGACCTTGTTTCACTGGGACAGTCCGCAGGCGCTAGAAGATCGTTATGGCTCCTGGCGCAGCCGCGAGATGGCCAAGGATTTTGCCGAATATTGCAGCCAGACGGTGAAGCGCCTCGGCGACCGCATCACAAACTGGATGACGATCAACGAAATTTATTGTTTCACTTACATGGGTTACGGCGTCGGTCAAACGCCGAAGCACGCGCCCGGCACCATTGTCAAAACGAAGAAGGAAGTCCAGCAAACCGTCCATCACGCCTTGCTCGCCCACGGTTTGGGTTGTCAGGCCATCCGCGCCGCGACGCCCAAACCCGCCAGCGTGTCGCTCGTCGTGAATTTTGACTCTTACATTCCCGTCATCGAAACGCCGGAAAACATTGAAGCCGCCAAACACGCGTTTGTCACCGAGCAACACAACGGCACCGTGCTCGTGCCCGCGCTCACCGGCCAGTATAGCCCGCAGGCCATCGCCGCCTTGGGTGAAAACGCGCCGGACGTGCAAGATGGCGACCTGAAAATCATCGGGCAGCCGCTGGATGTGCTGGGCTATAACATTTATACCGGTTCTTACGTGCGTGCCGCCGATAATGCCCGCGGCTACGAGATTTTGCCGCTGCCGCGGGAATATCCCCAGATGCACATGCCGTGGCTGAATTTTGTTCCCGAATCGCTTTACTGGGGCGTGCGGCTGGTCTCCGAGGCGCTCGGCAAAAAAGATTTACCGATCGTCATCTCGGAAAACGGCTGCGCCACCGACGACGAGGTGACCGCCAAGGGCGAAGTGTTGGACTTGAGCCGGGTGATGTTTCTGCGCTCGTATCTGCGCAACGCGCATCGCGCCGTCAGCGAAGGCTATCCATTGAAAGGCTATTTCCACTGGAGCCTGCTGGATAACTTTGAATGGTCCTGTGGCTACACGCGGCGCTTTGGCCTCACCCATGTTGACTACGCCACGCAGAAACGGATTCCGAAGCAAAGCTTCCGCTGGTATCAAAAAGTCATCCAGGAAAACCGGCTGCTCTGAATTTCCGCCGGCGCTATTCCTCCGCAAACAGATATTCCAGATCCGTCGCTGTGAGACTGCGGGCGAAGCCTTCTTCGCCAAGCACGTCGGCGATGGTCTTGGCCTTGGACTGCTGCAGTTCCCAAATTTTTTCCTCCACCGTGCCGGGTGCGATGAGCCGGTAGGCGTTCACCGTCTGCGTCTGGCCGATGCGGTGCGAGCGGTCAATGGCCTGCGCTTCCACCGCCGGATTCCACCACGGGTCGTAAAGCACCACATAGCTGGCGTTGGTCAGATTCAAGCCGGTGCCGGCGGCGCGCAGACTCAAGAGGAACACGCCCGCGCCGGTATCCTTCTGGAAATCGGCGACTACCGATTGGCGATCTTTCGTCTGGCCGGTGAGAACATGCGTCGGGATGTTGCGCGCCTTGCACTCTTTCTCCAACAGCTCAAGCATTTGGACGAACTGTGAAAACACCAAAACCTTCTGGCCGTCGGCGATGAGCGGGTCAAGCAGTTCAAACAGGGTGTCGGTTTTGCCGCTCGCGGTATCGCTGCCGACGAGCGACGGATGGCAGCAGACCTGCCGCAACCGCGTGAGCGCGGCGAGGACGTGCATCTTGGATTTGTTCAAGCCCTGTGTCTCGACGGCTTTCATCACCTGGTCACGGCTGCGGCGCAATTCCGCGAGGTAAAGTTTCCGCTGTTCGTCGCCGAGCGGACAGTCGAGACGTTCTTCGATGCGGTCGGGCAAGTCTTTCGCGACGTGCTTTTTCAACCGGCGCAGCAGCAGCGGGCGCAATTTCGCGGACAAACGCCGGCGCGCGATGCGCTGTTCAGCCTCGGCGTTCTCGCCGCCCTTTGGTTCGTAGGTGTCGAGGAACTGTTCCTGATTGCCGAGGTAGCCGGGCTGGATGAAATCCACGATGCTCCACAAATCCAGCAGCCGGTTTTCCAACGGCGTGCCGGTGAGCGCGATCTTGTGCTCGCATTTCAACTGCTTCACCGACTGCGTGACCTGCGCGCCGGGATTTTTGATGAACTGAGCTTCGTCCAGAATTACCGCGCGGAAACTGAACTTGTGAAATTCCTCCAGATCGCGGCGGAGCAGCGCATAGTTCGTCACGATCAAATCGTGTTGCGGGATTTTGCTGCGCAAATTATGCCGGGCCGCGCCGCTTTCCAGCACGAGCACCTTCATATCCGGCGTGAATTTCTCCGCCTCGCGCCGCCAGTTGTGCAGCACGGACGCGGGACATATCACCAGCGACGGCTTGGGGTTTTTCGTGTGCCGTTCCTTGAGCCACGCGAGCCAGGTCAGCGTCTGCAAGGTTTTGCCGAGGCCCATGTCGTCGGCCAGAATGCCGCCGAGCCGGACTTGCACGAGGTGGGCGAGAAAATCAAAACCGTCCTTTTGATACGGGCGCAATTCGGCGGAAAGCGTCTGCGGCAGGGCTGCGGACGGAACACCCTTGAAATCCTTGACGCGTTCGCGCAACGCCTGTGCTTCCGGCGAATCCACGAAACGCTTCAGGCCGTCCTCGTCCAAATGCGCGACGTGCTCCATGCCGACTTTTTGCGGCACGGCAATGAGGCCGTCCACGCCCATGTCGGCCATCGCCTCGTGCGCGCCCTGCACGGCGGCGGTGTCGAGTTCCACCCAGCCGGCGTTCGGCAATTTGACGAAACGGCTCGTCGCGGCGGCCAAACGGTCGAGGTCAGCCTTGGAAAGTCTCATACCTTCCGCTTCCCATTCGGCGGAGACGGCGAGCCAGTCAATGCCGCTGCCCTTCACGACGAGACGCGGCTTCAACTGGCGTGGTTTAAGGAACAGATGATGGAACGCGGGATTGCCGAGAAATTCCGCCTCCGCCGGTTTCGAGCCCCACGCATCGGCGAGCAAGCCGAGGAAATTTTCATTCGCGTCGCCGATCCACAAGCCCGGCTCCTGCATGAACCAGTCCAGCTTGCGCAGCCATTGCACCGCCGGCTCAAGGCGCGGGTCGTCGAGGATTTCCGGCTTGTCGCCCGGCTTGATGACACGGCCATGCGGCGCCCATTCGTGGCCGGTCCAGACCCAGGTGCTTTTGTCGCGCAGGCTTTTCGCCATCAGCCGCAACTGCACGGTGTCGTCCTGCAATTCAAACACGAACTGCGGCGCCGCCGGATGCGCGACGCAAAGCTGCTCCCAATCCACGCCGTGGTTCGCCTGTGTCTTGCGCAGATGCAGCAGCAAGCGGTGGCTCAGCTTGCGCACCGGCACGGACGGCTTTTGGGCGAGATATTTCAGCACGCCGTTCGGCGGCGCGTTGCGGAGCAGGAAAAACGTGTTGCCAATGAGGGCAATTGGCGACTGGCGGTTGAAAAATTTTGTGTCGGCGATGGCGTGGGAGACGCCGCTCGGCAGCGCCAGGCGGTGCGTGAAGGAAAGCTCCTTGTCGCCGTTTTCCAATTGCGGCGTGAGCGAAATGACTTCGCCGTGAAAATGGATCGGCTGGCCGTTGCCGGCAAGTTCCAGCCGGCCGGTATTACCCCAGCGCGCGAGCCATTGCAGCAACTCGGCGTCCGTCAGCAGCAGCGAAGTCTCGTGGCCGGCGCGTTCGCGGTGCGTATCGTAAATCCACTGGATAAATTCCCAGTCCCATGGCGTGAACAATTCCTGCTCGTGCGCGGCGCGAACGACCAGGTCAACGAGATCGTGCAGTGAACGCGCCTTTTCGCCGGTGCGTGGACGCAGCAGCAGAAATTGGATCAGCAGGCGATGGCGTGAGGGATCGTTTTCGTCCGGCTGCGGTTTGCCGACGACGCGCAACGTGGCGCGCGGCGTGTCGAGGTGCAGCGGCGCGTTCGGTGCGAGCCAGTTTTCCAGTTCGCGGACGAGCCGCAGTTCCTGTTCCGCTTCCTCGGCACGGGCAAAACGCTCCGGGCTGGCGTGCAACTGCAATTCCGGCGGCACGGAACGCTTGGCGCGGAGAAACAAAAACGCCAGTTCCTCCAGCCGGTTTTTGCCGGTGGCGGCGAGCAGTTTCGGCCACCAGTCGGTCGCGGGAAAATCACGGCGCGAGAGCGACAGTTTTTCGAAATAATCCTCCAGCAGCAGCCACGAACGCTGCGAATCGGGACAGGTGGTGAAGCTTTTCAGGATGTCCTCGCGCTCGTTGACGGTGTTTTTGGAGTCGGAAAGCTCGCGGCGCAGATCAGCAAACGCGCCATAGGTCTGCGACAGAACCTTGTGGTGCGCGTCGTATTTGTTCGCGCCGGTTCGCGGCGTCCCATTCCCGTTTCTGACTGAAGTTCTCGGCATCTAAACTTAAAATGATGTTCTATCATTTCGACAGAACTCGCAGCGCCGGTCAATCGCAAAGCGAAAGTTTTTTGGTCGGGAAGGATGCGGGCGATTGACCATGCGATGAAATTTGCTAGGCTATTCGACCATTTATGAACCGCAATCCTCATGTAGCCGTGGTCGGTGCGACTGGCGCAGTCGGCATCGAGATGATCAAGACATTGGAAAAGAGAAATTTTCCGGTGGGCAAGCTCACCTTGCTCGCCTCCGCCCGTTCCGTCGGCAAAAAGCTCAAGTTCAGGGGCCAGGAAATCGTCGTCACCGAACTGACCAAGGATTCGTTCGCGGGCATCGACATCGCGTTGTTCAGTGCCGGCGGGAGCATCTCGAAGGAGTTCGCGCCCATCGCGGCCAAGGCTGGCTGCGTGGTCGTGGATAACTCCAGCGCGTTCCGCCAAGACCCGGACGTGCCACTGGTCGTGCCGGAGATCAACGCCGCCGACGTGAAGGCGCACAAGGGCATCATCGCCAATCCGAATTGCACCACCGCCATCACCCTGATGGCGCTGTATCCGCTGCATCAAGCGTTCGGCGTGAAGCGCATTTTTGCCTCCAGCTACCAGGCGGTTTCCGGCACCGGCGCAAAGGCGTTGGAAGAACTTGAGCGTCAGGTGGAACAGATCGTCACCCAAAAAACTGTGACGAAGGAAGTTTATCCGCACCAGATCGCCTTCAACGTGATTCCGCACGTGGATTCGTTTCTACCGACGGGCTATACGAAAGAAGAGATGAAGATGGAGAATGAGGGCCGCAAGATCATGCACCACGCGAATTTTCGTGCCAGCGTGACCTGCGTGCGCGTGCCGGTGTATCGCTCGCACTCCATCGCCGTCAGCGCCGAGTTTGAAAAGCCGGTGTCGCTGGAAGCGGCTCGCGCGGTTTTGAAGAAAGCACCCGGCCTCGATGTGGTGGATGAGCCGGAAAATAAAAAATATCCGATGCCGCTCTTCACCTCCGAGAAATACAACTGCGAAGTCGGTCGCCTGCGACTCGACTGCGCCTTGGATAACGGCCTGTGTTTCTGGGTCAGCGGCGACCAGTTGCTCAAAGGCGCGGCGCTGAATGCCGTGCAGATCGCGGAAGAACTGGTGAAGTAAATCAATCACCGCCGAAAATTCAAAAAAGGCAGGAATCGGGAAACCGGTTCCTGCCTTTTCACTTTGATTTTTAAATCCTGCTGTTTGCCGATTCTATTTCACGGCTTGGCCGCATCCTTGGTGAACGCACTGAGGATTTTGATGTTCGCCTCTTTGGCGAGATCCATCACGGTCACGACTTTGCCCCAAGGCGCGTTTTTGTCGGCGCGAACGGCGAGTCTGGCTTCCTGTCCACTGGCGCGCGCTTTTTCCACGGCGGCGAGCAACCGGCTGCGGAGCTGATCCTGTGTCAACGGCAGGCTTTCTGCGCCGAACCGCAGACCACCGTGCTCGTCGATGCTCACGATGAGCGGCGGGTTTTCGCCGGCACCTTCCTTGAGCGCCTTGGTGGATTCCGGCAGCGCCAGTTTGAACGCCGGCTGCTGCTTAAACGTCGTGGTGACGAGCAGGAAAATCACCAGCACGATGAGCACGTCGATCAGCGCGACGATGATGACGGCGGGCGCGGTGCGGCGTTTGCGGACGAGAAATCTCATTTCTTCTCGGCGTATTGTTTGCGGATGAATTCGTCGCAGATGGTTTCCATCTCCACGGCGAGCACCTCGACCTTTTTGGAAAAATAACCCCACGCCACCAGCGCGGGAATGGCGATGAGCAGGCCGAACAGCGTCGTCTGCAGGATCAGCGCGATGCCCTGCGCGAGCTTGGCGGCGTTGTTCAAGCCCGCCTCGCCGATGTCGTTGAACACGGCCATCATGCCGATGATGGTGCCGACGAGGCCCAGCAACGGCGCGATGCCGATGATGATCTCCAGCACCACGAGGCCGCGTTCGAGCCGGACAACTTCATGCCGCGCGGCGGTTTCGAGCGAATCGGTATTGTCGGCCTTCGGCCAGTCGAGGTGGTCGGCGGCGAGCAGCAGCAGGCGGCCGAGCGGCGAGGGGTTTTTCGTGCAGACGGCGCGAAGATTTTTCACGTCGTCGCCGGTGCGGCAGTCCGAAACGGCGGCGGCGACGGCGGCGGGCACGACCTGGTTCCAGCGCAGCGCCCACGCGCGCCAAAGCACGACGCCAGCACCCGCCACCGAGGTCAGGAACAGCAGTAGATAAACGAGTTTGTCCATAAATTCAAAAGCAACGGGTCAATAGTAATAAAAGGTGAAGGTGATTTCCCGAAAATTCGTGCCGATCATGCGCTGCATGTCCGCCGGCCATTTGGCGAACGGCGCGGCTTCCTCGACGGCGGACTGGCAGACGTAACCGAGCAGTTCGCCAACGGTGTTCTCGAGCGCGTGCATTTCGGTGACGCTGCCGTCAGCCTTCAACTTGAATTGCAAGATGACTTTGCCGGTGCGGTCTTGCGCGAACCGCCGGCTGTCCAGCAAATCATACCAGCGCTGGGTCACCGCCTCGATGATGGCGCGGTCGTAAGCGCCGAAAGCCGTGGATTTCGCGTCGAGCGACGACCACTGCAACTGCCGCTTCACGCCGCCATCCTGCTGGAATTGCTGGCCGGGCAGCGATTGAGAGCGCTGCGCGAGCGCCTGCTTGATGGTGCGCGGCCGTTCCGGCTGCGGCGGGTTCGCGGATTTATGCGCGACAGCGACTTGATTGGTCTCCGCGCGTTTGGTTTCGCCGGGCGGCGCATCCTGGATGGCGGTGGCCGATTCGACGCGCGGCTGTGGCGGCGGAGCGGACGGCTGGAGCTTGGGCAATTGCGGCACGTCCTCGGTCTTGGGCACGTCCTTCTGCCGGCCTTTCAACTTCGGCTGGTTGGCGTCGCCGGTGTCGGGATTGGCGGCGCGGGAATTTTTATCGGAATAATATTTGGCGCGCGGTGGCGGTTCGGAATCGGCGTGCGATACATCCACAAAAACGGTCGGATCGACCATTTGCATTTGGGCAATCGGCAGTGGTGGCGGTGTTTTCTTTTTCGCCTTTTGCATCCAGGCCGGAACGTGAAAATGCGCCCACCATCCCAGTTTTTTTCCCGCCGCATAACCGCCCCAGACGCCAAGATGCACCGCCAGCGACAGCAAAAGCGCCACCGTCAACCGCGCCAGCTCGGGGCGGTTTAAGCGGAGGGAGGCACGTTCAGCCATCAAGAATCATTTTGCCGCACGCGTGCAGTCGGGGCAACAGTTAGATTTTATTTGGAAATCCGGAGGCAAATGCTAGATTGTCTTATCAGCCATGAACTATTCCATACACGCGTCACCTGCTGCCGTTGCGCCTGAAATCGCAGATTATACGGTGGTGGTCAGCACCGAGGATGATTTTCATGCCAACTACCACCACTTCGCAGAAAAGGTGAACCGGAAATTGAAGTCCGGCTACCAGCTTCATGGACCGCCGTTCAACATCGACAAGACGATGTGTCAGGCCATGGTACGTCTTGCGGGAACACCGGCCGGCGAAGAAACGACGTTTTATCAGAAGTCCGCGAGCGGGCACCGTTGATTTTACGGCTGGGTGTAGTAACGCACGTAATCCACGATCATTTTCACCTGGCTGGTGGCGCGGTCGCCATAGCCGCCCGGAGGAATTTTCCCGGCCCAGCCCGCATTCTTGATTTCCGAACTCAAGATGGCGAACTCCTTGGCATTTGAAGGTGCGGTATGCGTTTCCGCAGTGAGCTGGTCATCGATATAAAATTTGTAGCCGGCACTTGTCACCTCGCAGCCAAAAAGATGAAAGCCCTGATCCAGATTCATCGCCGGTGAGAATCGTCCTTCGGATTTATGGTGCTTGCCGTAGCCGTCCCAATGCAATGTCTGGCGGACTTTGTCCGCGATGTTGGTTCCGCCTTTATCCACAACCCGATGTTCGCAAATGTCAATTTCCGTGCCCGCCTTGCCGGGATCGCCGAGGGGATTGGCCATGGTCGGCGTCTGCAGCCAAAACGCCGACCATTGGCCGGGCATATCCTGAAATTTTATCCGCGCTTCCCAATAGCCGTGAACGGGCTCAAACCGTCCCGCCGTGCTCACCATGCCGGTGAAATGTTTCTTGCCGACCGTATAACTCGTGATCGTAAGGCACCCGTTGCTGATGGAAACGGCATCGACTGTATTTATCGCATCGTCCCGCACCCCAAGCTGGCGGTGGCTCCATTTGTTCGTGTCGAGCACCAGGCCGTCAAATTCATCCGCCCACGCCAGCTTGTAACCCGCCGGGGGCTTGGCATGCACAGTGATGAGCGACAGGAGCAGGCAGAAAACAAACAAAAAGTTTCGGGTCATGGCCGCCATCCTATTTTTGCAGCCAGCTGTTGCCAAGTGGAATCCAGTGTTTTCCCGCCTTGCAGTTTGGCTCCGATTTGCTTTCATCGCGCTATGCCGAAAACCTCGCTCGCCACCATCGTCAAACATTGCGACCGGATTTTACGCGCCGCCGAAACCGGCGATTATGACGGGGCCGTGAACGGCCTCCAGGTCGAAAACTCGGGCGCCATCACGCGCATCGCCGCGACGGTGGACGCGAGTCTGGCCACCATAAAGCTGGCCGTCGCCGCGAAAGCAGACCTGCTCATCGTCCACCACGGTCTGTTCTGGTCAAGGTCACATCCGTGGACCGGCAAAAAATACGAGCTGCAAAAATTGCTCATTGAAAACGATCTGGCCATTTACAGCTCGCATCTGCCGCTGGATTTGCATCCTAAACTCGGCAACAACGCCCGGCTTGCGGCGGCGCTCGGCCTGAAAAACTTGAAACCCTTTTTCTTCAGCCATGGCCAGAACATCGGGTTAAAATCGGACATGAAGATTTCGCGCGCCGCTCTGGCGCAAAAACTGGCGCAGGCTGTCGGCGCGAAACCGCTGCTCATTCCCGGCGGCCCGGAAATTTGCGAACGCATTGGCGTCGTCACCGGCGGTGCCGGCGCGGAACTGGCCCAGGCGGCAGCCGAGGGCGTGGACACGTTCATCACCGGGGAAGGCCCGCACTGGACGTATGCGTTGGCGGAAGAACTGGGCGTGAATGTTCTATACGGCGGGCATTACGCCACAGAAACTTTTGGTGTCAAAGCCCTCGCGGTGGCACTGGCGGAAAAGTTCAAACTGCCATGGGTGTTTTTGGATCATCCGACTGGTTTGTAACCGCGGCGACGGATATTACCGCAAATAAACCTCAGGCTTTTTAGGCTGATTTCGAAAGCTAAATATCATGTCGCGGTTTGCTTGCGTGTAACAACAAAAAGCCAGCCGCAGAGCAGAATCCCCACGCCAATGGCTGACAATGTTACGAAAAGCGGGCGGTGTGGCAGGGTGAAGTCAAACACAACCGTATGCTGCCCCGGCTCCAGATAGACACCACGCATCAGAAAATTACAGCGCAGCAGTTCCGCCGGTTTTCCATCCACAGTCACGCGCCAGTTCGGATCGAATTTGTCGTTGAGGAGCAGCACGGACGGGGCAGCGGCATGGGCGGCAAAGACGATGTGCTTGGGGGCATAGCTTTGAAATTCCACCGACCCGGAATTTTCATTTGTCGCCACGAACGGAAGATTTTTTTGCGGGGTTGATACCAGAACGGTTTTCGCCGGGTCGAAATTAAAGTCCGCAAGTGTCTTTATCACCGCTTGGTTGTTGGTATTCACTTGCCAGTTGGAATACAGTTTGGCACGGGGCAGTGCGCCTGTGAATTCAAAGAGCGCGTAGTTACCATCGTTTTTGAGAAACGCCGTGAGTTCCTCCAGACGCTGTGGCTGTAGGATGCCCGGTTTGGGGCCGATTTCAAAACGCTGGACGATGCGGAACCGGCCTTTTCCAGGATCAAGCTGTTGGTTGAGCGCATCCAGATAGCCGGCGGCACCCAATAAATAGCGGGTGTTGGAAAGTTCCCAGCGGCGCGCAAAAAGCCGGGCAGATTCAGGGCCGCCGCGTGGAACGAATGCCTCGACATACATTTTCAGATCCTCGGCGAGGCGGGACATCTGAATCCAATCCAGGCACTGGATGTTATAATACGGAAAGTGGTGCTGCATCCATTCGATGCGATAAACTTCATCGAGCAATTCAAGTCCCTGCGGCGCATGAAAAGGCAGACCGGTTACCCGGTGTTCGTAGGGCTTATCCCGAAGAAAATCCACGATGGGATTTAGCGATCCAACTTCGTATTTCTGTTTGTAATCCCAGTGGACGACGTAAGGCAAGTCCGCCCGCCCCAAGTCGAACAGCAAAAAGCCGCCGAGCAGACACGCGCCAATCTTTGCGCGTGGCCCGGTAAAATAGCCCGCAATGGCCAGTGTCAACAACGCTAACGCGGCAGCGAAGAGCAGCACAAACCAGCCAGCCTGCCCGATACTGAACGCGGCGATTTCTCCCGCTTGGTTCGCGTCCGGGAAACCCGTCTTCTGGAGATAGGTTGTCAGGCTGGATTTTTGTCCGGAATAAATCAACCAGCTCAGCCCGCTGGCTCCCAGCAACCCGCCGCAAGCCAGCGTCCACTTACGGTCGAAAGCGCTCGCGTCAGCCCACCAGCGTTTGAGCCGATCCATCGGGCCGTTTCCGGATGGTTGCACTACGGCGTTGAGATGGCGCTGGTTCAAGGCGTGAATGCCATAAGCGAACAAAATGACGATGGCCCAAGCAAAGAAGTTGAGGAATTTTAAGGGGTTACGGATAGTGGAAAAATAAGGCAGCTTGTAGAACAAGGCATAAAACAAGACGTCCCCGGAGGAATGCGAACCAGGTGCGAATCTGCCCCAAGCCAGCGGTAATGACAAAAGAAGCACCGCCGACCAGAACCAGACCAGCTTTTTTTGTGCGTCGTCAAAAGGAGAATTTTGCCGTCGAAACGACTGCGCTACTGTCCACGCGGCGATGAGCGCTACTAGAATGCCGCAGTAGTAACCATAACCGCAGAAACGCATGAAGCCCGGTGGCTGTGCGCCTTGTCCCCCTGCATCCAGATACCGATCCAGCCCGGGATCCCGCCCGATGCCGCCCCAGTAAACGCCACCATGATAGGCATCATGAAATTGAGGCATCATGTCCTTGGGTGTATCCATTTTGTATCCAAAAAGGCCGGGAACGAAAATTCCCAAAGTTTCCTTTTTCGGCAGGCTCCATTGAGTAGCCCAATCCCAATGCTGGGCCTTGGTTTCAGCGTCCTGCGCCGTGCCAGCCACGCCTTGCACAGAGGTGCCGATGAGCGAGATAATGGTTTGGAATGAAAAAAACGCTGCAAAGATAGCCACAAATACGACATAGCTGACACCTCGAGCAGTTCGAACAATGAGCGGCTTGTCAGCTTCCGCCAGTGATTTAAAAAACACAAAACCTGCGATGACTAGGCTGTAAAGAGCTCCAATGTCGGCTGCCTCCGCAATGTTGACACCCACACAAAGGCCGGCCAGCGCCAATCGCGTCCAGCGGACATGCCGGAGTGTTTCACCGGTATTGTTAACGATGAGTGTTAACGCCAGAAAATCCATCGCTAGAGCGATTTGGTGGGAAGCCGTGCCCCAGCAGGCATCGCCAAAGTATGAGGAATTCAGCATTGCGGCCAGCGCGCCAAGAGTGGTAGCCAAAAGTGCAAATTTTAAAGTGCGAAAAAAAATCCAGGCTGAAAGACCCACGAAGAAGAGTGTGATCGGTGCCAGAAATTTTGCGTAGCCCACTGGCCCCAATGTTAACATGATAAAAGCCGTAATATTTGGGGTGAATGAGCCGGCGGCAAAACCAACGTCATTAAGGTCATCCCACATCCCAGTTACGGCTGAAGGAAGTCTGATCCAGTTTACGTTTTGCTGTCCGAGCGGGCCGTCATTGCAAAAATGAACATAGTCCGGCAAGAAACTTCGCCAAAACAAAAAAAACAGGATAGCGATCAGGATGACCAGCCACCACCACGACCATCGATACTTTACCGCCAAATCAAATTTCGTATTTTTCATGGTGTTGCCAACAGTTTCTGTTTATCAACGGAAAATAGAAAAAATTAATTTTGATTGCTGTAATCATGAGTGTCAAGTCAGTCGCGAGTGACGAACTCTAAAAAGCCTAGTTATAAATTTTATGCTTAAATTGGAAAGGTGAAATGAAAATCGTTGCCGATTTGTAGGCGGGTTATTCCGGTTGAAAACCTGCAGAAATAACTCATTTGAGCTATCTTAGCGTTGGCTTGTAGGGCAAAAAACAGTCGGCTAGTATCATTCATTGGTTGCGCTGCCACTTGATTTTTGAACATTTACATATTTAGACCAGATTTTATAGGTAAACCCAATCACAAGAATGCAACAGTCATTCTTAGCGCATAAATTTTCAACAGGCGCCGACTATTGTTACTTGGCATCCACTTTTGGCGGGCCTAATTTGAGCAGTTTTTTCACTTCATCCCATCGGCTGGGCTTGAACCGCAAAAATCGCAGCATCCAAAAATCACCACGCCGACGCAACTTAACAATTTTTCGGCGCCACGCAATCACATGCCGCCACATGCCGAACGCATCCGTAATAGCGGAAAGATAGGCTTTACGGACATGGCTCCAGCGCCGAATCAACAACAAGCTCGCCGACGCTTCTACCAGCAGCAAGATCAGGTGCGGAATTAATAGCAACAATAATACATGCTGGCTGTTTTTGAGTAGTAAGAGGATCCCATTGCGATTGGAAAGATAACGTTTGGTATCACTTGTGCGCGCCTCTATAATTTTTGTCTCGCCTGCTTGGTTTACGCCAGCCGCCCCTCGATGGTGCAGGCGCGCGGATGGCACCCCGATAATTTTGCCGCCGGCAAGCCATATTCGCCAAGCCAGATCGGTTTCCTCGGCATACATGAAATGACCTGTGTCAAATCCACCCAGTCGGCGAAAGGATTCGGCCCTAATAATAAAACTGCTTCCAGTTACAGAGAATCGGACGGTCGTCTGTTCAAGAGCACAACTAGTATCTGGCAGGCCAAAAAAATCCATGCCACTGCTGCCAATACACTGAAACGTATTGTCATCGTAATCCATCACCAAAGGTGAGGCGGCATCTGCGCCCCAAGCGCCGAGCTCGCAAATCAATTGCTCCAGACAATCTTCTTCGAGCCATGCGTCATTATTCACAAAGAAGAGCAGTTCACCCTTGGCCGCTTCCGCACCCACGTTGTTGCCGCCGGTGAATCCGAGATCCTCCGCGTTCTCAATCACCGTCGCCCGTGGAAAGTTTGCTAGTGCCCGCCGTGCTAAATCAGCAGAGCCGTCCACGGAACAATTGTCCACTACAATCACTTCCAGATTTTCAAATTCTGTTTGTTGCCGCAGCGACGTAAAATTTTTCGGCAGCCATGGAGCGCCGTTCTTGTTCGAAATAATTACACTGACCAACGGGGCTGGCATATATAGGGCGCTTATATTCGCAAATACCGGTTTTCAGGAAAGTCTTTTCGTCAGTCAGTTTGCCCTCATATTCGAAAGCTGCTGGTCATCACTAAGACCGTATCTGGTGGGAACGACTTCGTCTCTGGCGGGATGGAGCAACATCTTTTCACTTTATAGAATCCCAGAATAATCTCATTTACTTCTCGGGATTCATTGGCTAGACAGTAGCGGATTTAATCAAAGCGCCGAATTGTTTTCAGTTGGGGGCAACCTTAAGGCCATTATTAGCGCACCGCGCCGAATAATCAATTTACGCAAAGGTAGTTGAGGCCCAATGAAACTAATATATGCGGCGACATTTACAATCATTTATGAAGCACCGGTTTGAAACCAAAAACGTCCCCGTCTTCATTTTGTGCGGTGGTCTTGGCACGCGGCTAAAGGAAGAGACCGAGTTCCGGCCCAAGCCGATGGTGCCCATCGGCGAGCATCCGATTCTTTGGCACATAATGCAGATATATGCGCGTCATGGTTTTCGTCGGTTTGTGCTTTGTCTTGGGTTCAAGGCGGATGTGGTGAAGGATTATTTTCGGGATTTTCATCAGCACAACGCTGACTGCACCATCAGGCTCAAGACTAACGAGGTGACGGTGCATGAACATCGACATGACTTGGACTGGGAGGTAACACTGGCTTACACCGGCGAAAAAAATATGACCGGCAGCCGCACGGCTCAAGCTGCCCGTAAATATCTAGGTAAAGCCAAGCAATTCGCTGTTACCTACGGCGACGGCCTGACGGACGCCAATCTAGCCGAGGAGTTCCGTTCGCATCTTGCACAGAATAAACTCGGCACCGTCCTTGGCGTCAACCCACCGTCGCGCTTTGGTGAAATTCTGGTGCAAGGTGACCGCGTGGTGGAATTCGCCGAAAAGCCCGACCTCGAAGGCCACTGGATTAACGGCGGCTTCTTTTTCTTCCACCGTGATTTTTTAAAATACCTGACCGAGGAAGAAAGCTGTGTGCTGGAGCGAGAGCCACTGGTGAAACTTGCGCACGACGGCCAGCTGGCCATCCACAAGCATTCCGGTTTCTGGGCGTGTATGGATACCCAGCGCGATCGCGAATACATGACCAAGCTCGTCGAGTCGGGCAACCCGCCGTGGCTGAAGTGAATTAAAAATATGTCCGCCTTCGCCCGAACATTTCATGGCAAAACTGTTTGGCTCTCGGGTCACACCGGTTTCAAGGGCGCGTGGTTGGCGCAGTGGCTCGTGCAGATCGGTGCTCGCGTCCACGGCTTCGCACAGCCACCGGTCACCACGCCCTCGGTGTTTGAACAGCTCGGCCTTGCGGGGAAAGTCGAACACGAAATCGGCGACGTGCGCGATGCGGACGCGGTGAAAAAATCCATCCTTCGCGCGCAGCCGGATTTTGTCTTCCACCTCGCTGCCCAGGCGTTGGTGCGTTATTCCTACGAGCATCCGTTGGAGACTTACGCGGTGAACGTCATGGGCACGGCGCACGTTTTGGAGGCGCTCCGTTCGCTGCAAAAAAACTGCGCCGCCGTGGTCGTCACCACGGACAAATGCTACGAAAACCGCGAGCTGGATTACGCCTACGCCGAGGACGACCATCTTGGCGGGCACGATCCTTACAGCTCCAGCAAGGGCGCGGCGGAAATCGTCGTCAGCGCGTATCGCCGCTCGTTTTTTGGCCAGTCGCCCGTGCGCATCGCCAGCGCGCGCGCCGGCAACGTCATCGGCGGCGGCGACTGGGCGGTTGACCGCATCGTGCCCGACAGCATCCGTGCGCTGCAGCGCAGCGCGGCGATTCCCGTGCGTAACCCGCACGCGACGCGCCCGTGGCAGCATGTCCTCGAACCGTTGAGCGGCTATCTCTGGCTCGCCGCGGCACTCGCGTCGCCGCAACTCGTCGCGCACGAGGCAAAGGAAATTGGTTCCGCGTTTAATTTTGGTCCCGAAAAAGAAGCGAACCGCAACGTCGGTGACCTGGTGCGGGAAGTTTTGAAGCATTGGCCGGGCACATGGGACGACAAAAGCGACCCGCATGCGCACCACGAGGCGCGGCTGCTCATGCTTTCCACCGCCAAGGCGAAAAAGATTTTGCACTGGCAGCCGGCGTGGCAATTTGAAACCGCCATCGCCAACACGGTGAACTGGTATCGTGGCGTGAACGAAAATCCCGCCGCCGCCGAAACGCTGACGCTGCAACAGGTCGCCGCCTACGAAACCGCCGCCCGTGCCGCGCACATCGCGTGGGCGGCAAAATAATTCTCCATGCCGAAGTCACCCGCCGAACTCAAAGCTGAAATCCTCCGCCTCACACGCGAGTTTTCCGCAGCCGCGCACTCCGCCAACCGCCCCGGCAACGACGCGCAGCACGCCGCGTTCACACCCGGCCAGACCACCGTGCCCTACGCCGGCCGCGTGTTCACCGAGGACGAGGTCGAGGCCGCCGTTTCCGCCACGCTGGATTTCTGGCTCACGCTCGGCCCGGAAGGCGACGCGTTTGAAAACGAACTCGCCGCGCTGCTTGGCGTCAAAAAATCCATCCTCGTCAATTCCGGTTCGTCCGCGAATCTGGTCGCGATTGCCGCGTTAACCAGTCACAAACTTGGCGAACGCCAGTTGCGCCCCGGCGACGAGGTCATCACCAGCGCCGCCGGATTTCCGACGACGGTCGCGCCGATTTTGCAGTCGGGCTGCGTGCCGGTGTTCATTGACAACGATCCGTCCACGCTGAACGGTCGCGCCGACCAACTGGAGGCCGCGTTTGTTCCCGGTAAGACGAAGGCCGTGATGATGGCGCACACGCTCGGCAATCCGTTCGACCTGACGGCGACGGTGGAATTTTGCCGGAAAAATAATCTTTGGCTCATCGAGGACAATTGCGACGCGCTCGGCTGCCGTTACGACGGCAAGTTCACCGGCACTTTCGGCGATTTGTCCACGCAAAGTTTTTATCCGCCGCACCATCTCACGATGGGCGAAGGCGGCGCGGTGAACGTCGTCCGCGACATGAAGCTCAAGGTGCTCGCCGAAAGTTTCCGCGACTGGGGCCGCGACTGCTGGTGCGCCAGCGGCAAGGACGACACCTGCCACAAGCGCTTCGGCTGGCAGCTCGGCGAACTGCCGGAAGGCTACGACCACAAATACATTTACTCGCACCTCGGCTACAACTTGAAGCCGCTCGATCCGCAAGCCGCGATTGGCCGGCAGCAGTTGAAAAAATTGCCGGCGTTTATTCAGGCGCGCATGGACAACTGGAATTATCTGCGCGCCGCGCTGGCGGATTTGGAGGAATTCATCCAGTTTCAATTGCCCACGCACGCGACCGGCTGGACGAAAAACGGTTTCACTTGGGACGATTCCGGCCATCGGACGGAATGCTCGTGGTTCGGCTTCATGATGCTGGTGAAAAAAAACGCGCCGTTCACGCGCCGCGAACTGGCGCAGCATCTCGACGCCGCGAAGATCGGCAACCGGATGCTGTTCGGCGGCAACCTCGTCCGCCAGCCGGCGTTCGTCACGCTGAAAAGGCAGCAGCCGAACGCGTTCCGCGTCGTCGGCGATCTCGCCGGCGCCGACCGCATCATGAACGAGGCTGTGTTCATCGGCACCTATCCCGGATTAACACCGGCCATGTTGGATTACATGGTGGATACAGTGCGCACTTTTGTAAAAAAATTCTGACGCATGGAACTCATACCGACAGAATTCTCCGGCCTGCAAATCATTCGTCCGCGCATTTTTCGTGATGAGCGCGGCAACTTCGTCAAGACATTTCATGCTGGTCAGTTCCGCGAGCTTGGACTGGAGTTCGAGCCGCGCGAGGAGTTTTTCTCCACCTCGGCGAAAAATGTTTTGCGTGGGATGCATTTTCAACTGCCACCCGCCGCGCACGCAAAGCTGGTTTATTGTATCGCTGGCCGTGTGCTTGATGTAGTGTTGGATTTGCGAAAGAATTCGTCGGCGTTCGGCCGCAGCAGTGCGCGGGAGCTGAACGCGGCCAACCGTGAAATGTTATTCATCCCAGTCGGTTTCGCGCACGGTTTTCTTGCGCTTGAAGACGACACCGTGATGGTTTATCAGACCAGCACCGTCCACTCGCCAGAAAACGACGCTGGGGTGCGTTGGGACAGTTTCAATTTTGATTGGCCGGTAAAAAATCCAATCGTGTCACAACGTGACAAAAAACTTCTCACCCTTCGCGATTTTTCATCACCGTTCTGAGCGCGCATGAAAATTCTTTTTACTGGTGCGAGTTCGTTTACAGGATTTTGGTTTGTAAAAGCCCTTGCTGCCGCCGGACATGAAATTGTCTGCCCCATCACCAACGATTTAATGGGCTATGTTGGCACGCGCGGACGGCGAATTGAAATGCTCAAGCCGGTTTGTCGGTTCGTTGCTTGCACGCCATTTGGTTCGGACAATTTTCTTAAGCTTGTTCGCGCGGAAAATTTCGACCAGCTCTGCCATCACGCCGCCACGGTGACAAATTACAAAAGCGCGGACTTCGATGTGCAGGTGGCATTGCGGAACAATACTCACAACCTGCCAGCCGTGCTGGCTATCTTGTGCGAGCGTGGTTTGAAAGCTGTCGTGCTGACCGGCACTTATTTTGAGGCGAATGAAGGTGCGGGCAGTGAACCGCGCCGCACCTTTTCGCCTTATAGTGTGTCAAAGACGCTCATTTTTGATGCATTTCTGGCTGAATGTCACGCCGCTGGCTTGTCACTCGGAAAATTCGTGATGCCTAATCCGTTCGGCCCGCTGGAAGAACCACGTTTCACTGCCTTTCTAATGAACACTTGGAAGACTGGCATGTCGGCGGAAGTTATGACGCCGGATTATGTTCGTGATAACATCCATGTAGATCTGCTCGCAAAGGCTTATGTGAAATTTACTGGTCAAAGTGCCGTGGCGAATAACCCTGTTTTAAAAATAAATCCCAGTGGTTACGCTGAAACACAGGCTGAATTTGCCCAACGCGTTGCGCGAGAGGTTAGAACGCGCACCGGTTGGGATTGTGGATTGAAATTCGCAACACAATCGGTTTTTAGCGAGCCGCTCCGTCGGGTAAATACCGAGCCCGCCATCAAATATGTGTCGGATTGGAGCGAGTCAATAGCGTGGGATGCTTTCACGAAATTTTACATAGACTGAATCCAATGAATAAATACCAATATGCGGCGGTTCGCAGTTTCGCCAGTCTGTCCGGCTTGCTAAGCCTACTGTTCTCTCAGCCGCGCTTCGCGGTCATATTACTCGCGTGCCGGTGGAATTATTTTACAAGTCGCCGCTTCGTTGGTGAATTGGCAACGCCAGACGGATTCGTCATCAAAACGCCGGACGCCCTCATTTCCTACTGGTCCATTTTTGTGGAGCGGGAACTTGCGGACGCTGCCTGGATGGATGCACTTACGTTAGCCGAAAAGCCATTGATCGTGGACGTGGGTGCCAATGTTGGACTTTTTTCGCACATGGTTTATCAACTTAAGCCGGAGGCAGACATTGTCGCCTTTGAGCCACTGCCGGCTCTACATCAGGATTTGCTGGCGTTGGCTCTGCGGACTGGAATGAAGCTGGATTTGCGCACCAAGGCTGCGGGGCGACAACCGGGCGAGGCGCTTCTGGAAAGTCCACACGGTTACGACGGCGTTTCTCGCATCTGCGTTTCCGGGGAACCGACGCTGGGGCAAACCTGCCATGTTGAAGTAAGCACGCTGGACATAGAACTGGCTGGGCGGGAAATTTTGCTGATGAAGATGGACGTGGAAGGTTACGAATGTGAAGTCATCGCTGGTGCCCATGCCGTGCTCGCTAAGACGAAATTTCTAATTATCGAGGCACAGACGCCCGAACATCTTGCGGCTATTACCACTGCACTGGGCACTTGTTGGGCGCACAAAAAACTTGGCTTGAGCGACTATTTGTTCTGCCGAACTTCCGTCTCTTGAGTCAGCAGCCTACAGAAATTTTCTTGTGCCTTCGTCCAACTTAATTCCCATTTTAACTTTGGCCAGTCGAGCTGAGTGAGATAGTTTTCGCCCGTGCGTTGTTTGCGGATTTCGTCCTCGACTGCGCGCTGAAACGCCGCGTGGTCGAACGGCTGCACATAGCGCACGGCGTCACCGAACACCGGCGGATAGCAGTCTAGGCGGTATGCTACCACCGGCGTGCCGGCTACCAGTGCCTCGCCCACGACGATGCCCCAGCTTTCGTAATAGCTCGGCATTGCAAACACACGGCTGCTTTTAAGTAGACGAAATTTTTCTTCCTCGGTGACTAGACCGCTGAACGTCACATGATCTGCCAGCCCCAAGTTTCTAACCAGCGGTTCCAGTGTTTTCTGGCTTTTGCCGATGATGATGGCGCGAAAATCCGGCAGTTGCTGTTTCAGCCAAGCCAGCGTTGCCAGCAAATCATCAATTCCTTTTTGCGGATGCACGCGACCGACCCACGCAAGGTCAAATTGCTTCGGCTGCGTCGGCACGCGGTCGGCGGTCGTGGTGTCGCTGCCGTTTGGCACGTAACAAAGTTGTTTGGTGTCGTAGCCGAATTTCAACAAGTAATCGCGCATCTCTGGGTGGCTGTAGGTGACAATACCGTTTTTGCATTTGCGAAAATGCCGGAGCGAATACTGTTGGCTCATCCAATAATAAAGAGACGCCAAACGCATTGGTGTCACGTCCGCACGGCTGCGAAACAGCACCTGTTTCAGAGTCGGTGCAATCATGCCGAGATACAAAATTTTTATACGCGCTCGGCAGCGCATTAGCGGGATGGTATCGAACCAGTAATCGGACATCGCGTAGGCAATGTCATCCGGTCTCACTTCGTTAAGCTGCGCCATTGCGCTGGCTTGCCGCCGCCGGAAATCTAGCAGCAGCCGGAACTGCCCGGCTAGGCTGCCGACGTTGTCGAGTTTGCCCATGCCGGAATCTGTCAAAGTCAGATTCATGGGCAACTGGTTTTTTTTCAGATAACGCTTTAGCGCATGGCCGCCAAAGAAGTGAATCGGATAACCCGCAGCCAGCACCGCACGTGCGATGAAATAGAAATAAATATCGCCGCCGCCGATGCCCTCGCCGAAAATGCCGTTCACAAAACACACGAGGCGCGGACGCATCGGGCTTGGAGTAGCAGCGTTGAGTGTTTCCATTTCAGCGTTCGGATTTGAGCTTTTATTTTACCTGCAATTCGGCGATGAGTGATTTGTCCTGTCCACGGCGTTTATAAGTCCATACGCCCCACATATTACCGAGGAAGCTCGCCGGACAGGCGGGTAAATGCCAGAGCCAGCGGAAATCACGGTCGCGAATGAGACCGCGTAGAGTATGCCACAGTGGGCCGAAAAAAGTGACGCAGTAAAACGCCGCGAGCCAGAGCGGCATGGGCGATTTTTCCTTCATCCAGTTTGCCGACATTTCCTCCTGCACGCGCAGAAAATGAACCGTGGCTCGCCGGCGCTTCTGCACGAATTTCCAGAGCGTTTGGACGTAATAGTGATACACACCGCGTTCGCGCAGACGCAGCCATTCGCACTGGCCATTTTTCATCAGGAACAGGGCGACATGTGTATCTTGAAATTTTTCATTTGCCTGCACCGATTGTAGGTCGGCGCGGCGATAAACGAAGCCGTTGGCACCGAGCGGATAGGAAAAAGTTCCCGGTGGCAACTGCCAGCGCTCAACCTCTCTGTCGCGCGCAACGAGCTGTGGATTACTGCTCATCAACCAGCAAACCGGATCGCTGATGTGTAGAAGCGCGGTAAGATAAGCGCAGAACGAGCTCATTTTGTGTGAGGCCAAGTAATAGCTCTCCACGCCGAGGGCTTGTGGGTTTTTTTGCAGTCCCTCGACAGCGAGCGAAAAATAATCTTTGTGAGTTATTTCGTTATCGGCGTCTAGGAAGACGATGTATTCACCGGTGGCATGACGCAGGGCGAGGCGTTTGCCTTCCTCCATGTTTTTGCCATTATCTTCGAGAACTGTGGCACCGTATTTCGCGGCAATCTCGCGGGTGCGGTCGGTCGAATGCGCGTCGGCGAGGATGATTTCAATCTTGGCCTGCGGATAAGTCTGGCGCACGACGGAAGACAGAGCATTGTCCACCAACGCCTCGGCGTTAAGCGTTGGCATGATGATGCTGATACGTGGCAGATGGGCAGCTGCAAACATCTTTGCGGAGGAGTTTAGGTCAGTGGCAAATATTTTCAATGCCGATTGCCGACGGTTGGTTGACTTTGAGAACCCTGACCACTAAATTCAAAAACTATCTAAAATTCCATGAGTGGATTGGTAACCAAATTAAGCTGGCGCATTTATCACTACGTCCACACGCATGGTTTGGTGGCTGACGTGGTTTATAAGGGGGCGCATTTTTTCCAAAATTTATGGCGGGCATTGCAATATCGTTGGCTATCCCGGCACAAAGTTTCCGCTGAGGCGCTCTGGCCGCATCGTCATCTGGCTGCCTCCGGACTACTTATCACGGGCGTGACAAATATTTGCAACGCTAAATGCACCTTCTGTGCCTATCCAAAGGTGGTAGAGAGTAAAACACTGCAAACGGGCGTCATGTCATTGGATACTTTCAAAAAGGCGGCAGATGAATGGGCGGCGGCGGGCGGCAAAGATCTTGATCTGACGCCGGTAGTTGGAGATCCGCTGATTGATCCTGGCGTCTTGGATAAGGTGAAGTATGCTGTGAGCCACGCGCTCATCGAAAAAGTGACTTTGACGACCAATGCCATCCTGCTTGACCACAATGATAACTACAAAAAACTGATTGATTTAGGTATTGGTTGTGTTTGCATCAGCACACAGGGTACGAGCCGTGAAGCTTACGAAAAGGTTTATGGCGTAAAAAAATACGATGAGGCCATGTCCGGCATCCGTCATCTGCTGGAATACAACCATGCCCAAGGTGAACCCGCCCGTATTATTATCCGGTTTCGCAACGACCAAAAACCAAGCGAAATTATACACGCCCCCGATTTTATGGTGCACATTAAACCATTTCTCTCCGAACGTGTTCGAGTCAATTTTACCGTGGATTTTGATAACTGGGGCGGAACCATCAAACCGGAAGATATGAGCGGATCAATGAAGATGCGCCGATTGCCGCCTCAACTCGACGTGCCCTGTCAGGCTTTATTTGGTTATGCGGTCAGGCATGATGGTAATGTTCGTCTCTGCGGTTGCCGTTTGGTGCAAAATGATTTGGACGATCTGGTAGTGGGAAACATTTACCAACACACACTCAGCGAAATCGCGGCGGGCGAAAATGCTTGGAAAATCATCCAAGGTTTTTATGCTGGCCAACGTCCCCAAACGTGCCGGAACTGCACGCTATATCGACCAGTCACCCGCAAGTGGCTTGCTCAACGGGCGGTCAAAAAGTAATAGGCTTGTTTGTTTGGTGTTTCACGGGCTGGCGCATCGCTGCCACCCAAACGATGAATATCAGTCCAAACATGATTCCTGCTGCAATGGGCATGGTCTCCAACAGCTTGGCCGGCGACTTTCCAAGGACAAACAGCGTAAGCCAATAGACCAGCCCCAGTCCGCCGTAGAGCAAGGCAATCTTTACCCACCGGCTGGCTAGCGCCCACATCCCCAAAGCTTGCAACAGACCAACGGAGACCATGGTCACCGCAAGGGGGCAGATCATGGCCTCGGCTTCCGGCGAATTGTGGGCAATCATTTGCAAACAAAATTTGCGTAGCAACAACAAACCCACCGAACCGCAAATCAACCCGGTGGCATAGAGGCCGATTAATTTCAACTGCTCGCGCAAGGCATCACCCGTGTGTGCCGTGGAACGATGCGTGAACAGCACGGTCAGCAGTGGTGCTACCGTCATTGGCAACGCCCGTGCAAAGACGCCTGCGCTGGCGTAGGCGTCCAATTCCGACTTGGAGAAATAACGCTGTGCGACCAGTAGGTCGCCTTGAGTAAAGCAATAGCTGCCGCCCATAACTGCGGTGGCAACAATCAGAAATCGCACGAAATCCTGGCTCCAGGGCGAGACCGGTTTAATCTGGCGGATTAAATCTTTTTTCCAGAACAGCAGGATTAGATTCGCCAGAACCGCAGCTGTAGATGCCAGCACCGCCCATTCAGCAGTGGAAAAATTTCCCACAATCACCCAGCCAAACAGCAGGCGCAGGATCACGCCCACAAGGCTGATGAGCGCCAGCTGTTTGAACCATGCCAGTCCCTGACACAGGGCGGTGGCTAACCCGCCCCACAGACCGGCCAGCACACAGGCGAGGGCTGCAATCGTGAGGCTGGTTCGAAAGTGGAGAAACGCACTCAATGGCTTTGCCAATAAAATGGCGATCAGTGAACCAACTATCGTTAGCCGGATCAGGAATTTTTGGCACCCGGCCAGCAATCCCTGTAATCGGGCGTCATCCCCATGGAAATCATAGCGTGCTATGTAATGTGTGATCGCAGTGGTGGCTACAAGGAGCGGCAAACCCAGAAAACCAACGTAGCCCAAGGTCGTGTTCACTAGGCCATACTCGCCGCTCGCCTGCAACTGATGCCCGATGATGGCCTGAAAGGCAAAGTTGCCGAGGCCGACCACAAAACTGGCAGCCGATAAAATAAGGCCGCTTTGCCAAAGCCGACCGGTCAGCGGACTGGATTTTTTATTGCCGTGTTGGAGCGGATGACTCATGTATCCAATTTAAAGTAAGCTTAATTTATGAATGGAATTCCCAATGTCGTTGCGCCACCGGGACGCGGCGGCCAATGCCAAAAGCCTTGGTGGTCACCTTCAATCCCGGGGCGGCCTGGCGGCGTTTGTATTCGTTCAAATTGATCAGCCGGACAACCCGCCGCACCGTCGGCTCGGCGTGGCCCGCCGCGATGATTTCGTCGGCCGTGCGACCTTCGACCACATACGCGTTCAGAATCGCATCCAATTCCTCGTAAGGCGGCAACGAATCCTGATCGGTCTGGTTCGGGCGCAGTTCTGCGGAAGGCGCCTTGGTGATGGAATCCACCGGAATGATTTCGCGCTCGCGGTTTATCCACCGTGAAATCTTGTAGACCATCGTCTTGGGCACGTCACTGATGACCGCCAGCCCGCCGCACATATCGCCGTAAAGCGTGCAATAGCCGACTGCCAGCTCACTTTTGTTTCCGGTCGTCAGGAGCAGAGAGCCGAACTTGTTTGACAGCGCCATTAACATCACGCCGCGCAACCGCGCCTGAATATTTTCCTCTGTCGTGTCCTCCGCGCGCCCAGTGAAAACAGTTCTTAACTGTTCCTTCACCGCCACGAACGGCGGTTGGATGGGAATCACGTCGTAATGGATACCGAGATTGGCTGCGAGTTTCCGCGCGTCGTCCAGGCTGCCTTGCGAGGAAAACTGCGAAGGCAGCGCCACGCCGCGCACATTTTCCTTCCCCAGCGCCGTGGCAGCGATCACCGCCGTCAGCGCCGAATCAATGCCCCCGCTCAAACCCAGCACGGCGGCCTTGAAGCCGCATTTATGCAGGTAATCCCGCGTGCCGAGGACAAGCGCGTGATAGATCATTTCCTCGTCTGCCACAGTGGTGGCCGGTTGTGGCTTGGCGGACTCCAGATCAACAACGATAAAATCCTCCGCAAAAGTTTTCCCCTCGGCCAGCAATTCGCCAGCGGCATTGAAAACAAGGCTGTTGCCGTCAAAAATCAATTCATCGTTGCCGCCGACCAGGTTGCAATAGACCACCGGGCAATTTGTTTTCGCGGCCAGTCGCGAGAGCATCTCGCACCGCGTGCGGTTTTTGCCGAGATGCCACGGAGAGGCTGAGGCATTGAGAATCAATCTCACGCCCCCTAGCACCAGTTCTGTCGCCGGATTCCGGCGATAACGCCGGTCGTCCCAAAAATCTTCATCGTTCCAGACGTCCTCGCAGATCGTCAGTCCGATTTTCGTGCCGTGAAAATCCACCGGCTCATTTTTCGTCGCCGGTTCAAAGTAACGGTCTTCGTCAAAAACGTCATAAGTCGGCAGCAGTGTCTTGGTGCGCGTGGTGATGATTTTTCCATTTTGCAACAACGCGATGGCGTTGGTCGCCTTGCGGCCCGGCTGGTTTTTGTTGCGCCCGATGAACCCTGTGACCAGTGCCGTCGAGCCGGTTTGTTTCGCCAGCCGTTCCAATGCCTCCAGATTTTTAGCGACAAATGTGTCGTTCAGCACGAGGTCCCTCGGCGGATAACCGGTCAAGGCCAGTTCCGGCAGCAGCACCAGTTCCGCGCCTGTCGCCACGCCGCGTGCGTAGGCCGCGAGGATTTTGGCCTCGTTGCCGGGGATGTCGCCGACCGTCGTGTTGATTTGTGCCAGAGCTATTTTCACGAACCGCCAGCGTAAGCCGGTTGAGCGGCCAATTCAAGCTTGGCACTTTCCATCGCTGGTGCTTGAAAACACTGGCAGCTTTTTCCCATCCCGATTAAACTCCCCGCTTGAACATGAAAAAAATCTTTATTACCGGTGCGGCTGGCTTCATCGGCAGCACGCTCGTTGACCGTCTGTTGGCCGACGGTAAGACTGTCGTCGGCTGGGACAATTTTTCCACCGGCCAACGCCGCTTTCTCGACGGCGCGCTGAAGCATAAAAACTTCAAGCTCATCGAAGGCGACAACCTTGACCTGCCCGCGCTGACGAAAGCGATGGCCGGTTGCGACACCGTGTTTCATCTCGCCGCCAATGCTGACGTGCGCTTCGGCCTCAACCATACCGGCAAGGATCTCCAGCAAAACACCGTCGCCACCTTTCACGTCCTCGAAGCCATGCGCGCCAACAGCATCAAACGCATCGCCTTCAGCTCCACCGGCTCGGTCTATGGCGAGGCAGAAAAAATTCCTACGCCCGAAGACGCCCCATTTCCTGTGCAAACGTCGCTCTACGCCGCCTCCAAACTCGCCGGTGAAGGCATGATTGCCGCGTATTGCGAAGGCTACAAATTTGAAGGCTACATTTTCCGCTTCGTCTCGATTCTTGGCGAACGCTACACGCACGGCCACATTTTTGATTTCTACAAGCAACTGTTGGAACATCCCGACCGCTTGAAAATCCTCGGCGACGGCTTGCAGCGCAAAAGTTATCTCTATGTGCAGGATTGCGTCAGCGCCATGCTGCACGTCATCGGTCAGGGCATGGCGCTCAAGGCGAAACACAACGTCGAAATCTACAACCTCGGCACGGCGGAATATGTGCAGGTCAACGATTCCGTCGGCTACATCTGTGGCGCGCTGGGCTTGAAGCCCAAACTAGAATACACCGGCGGTGCGCGCGGCTGGGTCGGCGACAATCCGTTCATCTTCCTCGACACGAAAAAAGTCCAAAGCACCGGTTGGAAAACCACGCTGACCATTGAGCAGGGCATCAAGCGCACGCTCGAATGGCTTCAACAAAACCAGTGGGTTTACGAGACGCGCAAATGAATGTCACCGTCCTCGGCCTCTGGCATCTCGGCAGCGTCACTGCCGCGTGCTGCGCGAAGCATTTTCAAGTGGTCGGGCTCGACTTCGACGCCGCGAACGTGGTGAAATTAAATTCCGGTCAGGCACCGTTGCTCGAACCCGGCTTGAATGAACTCATCGCTGCGGGTCTCGCCGCCAAGCGGCTTTCATTCACGACTGATCCGAAAATCGCCTGTAAAAACGCGGATGTTCTTTGGCTCACCTACGACACGCCAGTTAACGAAAACGACGAGTCGGATGTGGGATTTGTCGTCGGCAATTTGCGAAGCACGCTGCCTTCGCTGCCAAACGATGCGCTCGTTCTGGTTTCCGCGCAACTGCCGGTCGGCACCTGCGCGAAGCTGAAAAAAGAATTTCCGCAATTTCACTTCGCCTGTTCGCCGGAAAATCTGCGGCTGGGCAAGGCCATTGATTCGTTTGAAAAAGCCGAGCGTGCCGTTGTCGGCATCCGCAGCGATGCGAAGAAGGCCTTGCTCGAAGAATTGTTCAAACCGTTCGCCGCGCAGGTGGTTTTCATGCGCACCGAATCCGCCGAGATGGTCAAGCACGCGCTGAATTCCTTTCTCGCGCTGTCAATCACGTTCATCAACGAGATCGCGCGCCTTTGCGAACACACCGGCGCGGATGCCAAGGAAGTTTCGGTCGGCCTCAAGAGCGAGGCGCGCATCGGCCCGAAGGCGTATCTCGGACCCGGCGGACCGTTCGCCGGCGGCACGCTCGCGCGCGATGTCGTCACGCTTTCCAAACTAGCTGAGGCCAAAGGTGAAAAAATTTCCGTCATCCCCGCCATCAAGCAGAGCAATGATTTGCATCGCGGCTGGGCTTTCCGCCGTCTGCAATCGCGCCTAGGTGATCTGCGCGGCAAGAAAATCGCCGTGCTCGGCCTCACTTACACTACCAATACCGACACGCTCCGCCGCAGCGCGGCCGTGGAATTGTGCCAGCAACTTTTGACTGCCGGCGCGCATGTCAGCGCCTTTGATCCGGCGGTGAATCATCTGCCGGCTGAATTGAAATCCGTTTCGTTCGCCGCCGATGTTTCCACCGCGCTGACCGGCGCGGAAGCGGTTGCCGTTTGCACCGAATGGCCGCAGTTTCGGCAGGCGGATTGGGCGAAAATTGTTCCGACCATGCGTTCGTCAGTTTTTGTGGACGCGAATCGTTTTCTCGAAAAGGAATTGAAAAACCTCCCCGGCGTCGAGCATCTTTCCGTCGGTCGTGCCTGACATGAAACTAAAAAATCTCAACGCGCTGATTACTGGCGGCAGCCAGGGACTTGGCAAAGCCATCGCCGAACATTTTCTGCGCGAGGGCGCGAATATCGTCCTCTGCGCCCGCAGCGAAAAAGATCTGTCAGCCACGCGCGATGAACTGGCGAAAAAATTTCCGGCGCAAAAAGTCTCCGCCAAAACCTGCGACGTTGCCAACGAAGCGCAGGTGAACGAACTGGTTGCCTTCGCGTTGAAGGAACTTGGCTCGCTCGACGCACTCGTTCTGAACGCTGGCATCTACGGGCCGATGGGGTCGACGGAATCCGTCTCGCTCGACGAATGGCGGCGGGCGATCGAAATTAATTTGTTCGGCGTGCTGCTGCCCTGCCGCGCGGTGATTCCGCATTTCAAAAAGTCGAATCGCGGCAAAATCGTCATCCTCTCCGGCGGCGGCGCGACGAATCCGCTGCCGAACATCAGTTCCTACGCCGCTTCGAAAGCTGCGGTGGTTCGCCTCGGTGAAACGCTAGCCGAGGAATTGAAGCCGTTCCATGTGGACGTGAACATGATTGCGCCCGGCGCTTTGGCGACGCGGTTGGTGGACGAAGTCCTGGCTGCCGGCCCGGAAAAAGTCGGCGCGGCATTTTTCGAGAAGAACAAAGGCTGGAAGGAAAAAGGCGCGGTGCCGCTCGAACTCGGCGCGAACCTTGCCGTGTATCTTGCCAGCGCGGAGAGCGACGGCATCACCGGCAAACTCATCAGCGCCCAATGGGATCCATGGTCGGATTTACAGCAGCATCGCGAAGACCTCGACAAATCGGACATCTACTGCCTCCGCCGCATCGTGCCGGAAGATCGCGGCAAGAAATTTTGACCATGAACTACGCCATCATCGGCTGCGGCCTCATCGGAAAAAAGCGCGTCAGCGGTATGCCCGCCGGTTTGCAGCTCGTCGTCGCGTGCGACACTAATTTGCCGCGTGCCGAAGAACTTGTGAAGCTCGCCAAGAGCGGTCGCGCCTGCGCGGATTTCAATGACGCGGTTTCGGATCCGAAGGTGGAAGTCGTTTTCATCGCCACGCTCAATTCCATGCTCGCGCCCATCGCGCTGGCGGCGGTGAAACAAGGCAAACATGTCCTCGTCGAAAAACCGGCGGCGATTCACACCCAGGAACTCGATGAGATTGAGGCCGCGGCCAGGAAGGCCGGTGCCCTTGTTCGCGTGGGCTATAACCATCGCTATCATCCCGCGGCACTCAAGGCGGTGGAGCTTTTCCAAAGCGGCGTGCTCGGCCCGATGATGTTTGTGCGCGGGCGTTATGGCCACGGCGGACGCATCGGCTACGACAAGGAATGGCGGGCCGATCCGAAGATTTCCGGCGGCGGTGAGTTGATTGACCAGGGCGTTCACCTGATTGATCTCGCGGGAATTTTTCTCGGCGAATTCACAATGGTCGAAGGCCATGCGGCGACATACTTTTGGCAGATGCCGGTGGACGATAACGCGTTTCTCTCACTTCGCAATGCCGCGGGCAACACCGCGTGGTTGCAGGTCAGTTGCAGCGAATGGAAAAATTTGTTCAGCCTCGAAATCTACGGCCGCGACGCCAAACTACACTGGGAAGGCCTTGGCGGCAGCTACGGCGTGGAGAAATTGACCTATTACAAAATGCTGCCGCAAATGGGCCCGCCCGAGACGACCATCTGGGAATTTTCGCGCGGCGACGAGTCATGGAAAATCGAGATGGACGAATTCTTTCAGGACATCAAACTCAAGCGCACGCCGGTTCCCGGTTTGAAGGAAGCCAAGGCCGCGTTGGCCGTCGTCGAAAAAATCTATCAAAAGTGACCTATGATTATTGCACGATCCCCATTGCGTATTTCCCTCGGCGGCGGCGGCACGGATTTGCCGTCGTATTACGAGAAGTTCGGCGGCTTCCTCATCGCGGCGGCAATTGACCGCTACGTATACATCACGCTGCACGAAACCTTCGTGCCGGACCTCATCGTGAAATACTCCGAGTTGGAGCGCGTGCCGGCGGCGGCACAACTCAAGCACCCCATCATCCGTGAGGCGTTCGCGGCGCTCGGCATGGACGGCCATTCGCTTGAACTCACTTCGATGGCGGACATTCCCTCGGGCACGGGCCTCGGTTCGTCCGGCAGTTTCACGACGGCATTGCTCAAGGCCCTGCACGCGCATAAGAAAAATCTCGTCCACCCCGCCGAACTCGCCGAGCAGGCGTGCGACATCGAATTGAACCGCCTGAAGGAGCCGATCGGCAAACAGGATCAATACATTGCGGCGTTCGGTGGATTAACCTGCTTCAAGTTTTTACCCGGCGGCAAGGTGGAAGCGTGGCCGCTGAAAGTTTCCGATGAAACGCGCGACAATCTCGAAGATAATCTGCTGCTGTTCTTCACCGGCTATTCGCGCAGCGCGTCGGCGATTTTGAAGGAGCAGGACGTGAAGTCGAAGTCCGACGACAAGTCCATGATCGAGAACCTGCACTTTGTCAAAGACCTCGGCCTGCAAAGCCAGGCGGCGCTGGAACGCGGCGACCTGCACGAGTTCGCGCGGCTGATGGACGTGCATTGGCAGCGCAAAAAGCAGCGCAGCGGCGGCATGAGCAATCCCAAGATCAACGAATGGTATGACCTCGCGCTGGCCAACGGCGCGCTCGGCGGCAAGCTCATCGGCGCTGGCGGCGGCGGCTTCCTGATGTTTTACACGGAGGACAAGGCCAAGCTGCGCCACGCCATGCGCACGGCGGGCCTGAAGGAAGTGCGTTTCCGTTTCGATTTTGAAGGAACGAAACTCGTCATCTCGTGAGCGTTCCGCTCGAAAAAATTTCCGTCGCCATCCTCGCCGGTGGACTCGCCACGCGATTGCGGCCCATCACGGAAAAAATTCCCAAGTCGCTCGTGCCCGTCGCGGGCCGGCCGATACTCGCGCACCAACTGGAGATGCTTCACGCGCAGGGCATCCGCAAGGCGGTGCTGTGCATCGGCTTTCTCGGCGAGATGATCCAAAAGGAATTCGGCAACGAAGCTTACGGCATCCGGCTGGAGTATTCCTTCGACGGCGAGAAATTGCTCGGCACCGGCGGCGCCATCAAACGCGCGTTGCCCAAGCTGGGCGGGGAATTTTTTATCCTCTACGGCGATTCGTATCTGCCCATCCAATATGCGCCCGTCGCGGAATTTTTTCATCGCAGCGGCAAGCCCGGCCTGATGACGGTCTTCCGCAACGAAGGACTTTACGACGCGAGCAACGTGGTTTTCGCCGATGGCGAAATCAAGGTTTACGACAAGAAGCAAAAACTGCCGGAGATGCGGCACATTGATTACGGCTTGAGTTTGTTCAAGTCGTCCGTGTTCGCGGCCTATCCGGCGGATGAAAAATTCGACCTCGCCGAAGTCATGGGCAGGCTCGTCCGCGAAAAACAGCTCGCCGGCTACGAAGTGCCGGAGCGGTTTTACGAAATGGGCTCGCCTGCGGGCTTGGCAGAACTGGAAGCATTGCTACAATCCAAGCACGCATGAGCTTTACCAAACAATTTCTCGCCGAAGTCCAGCAGGTCACGGCGCAACTCAACGAAGCCGCCATTGAAAAGGCGGCGGACGAACTCGCCGCCATCCGCGCGCGCGGCGGACGGTTGTTCATCCTCGGCGTCGGCGGCAGCGCTGGCAACGCCGGTCATGCCGTGAATGATTTCCGCAAAATCTGCGGCTTCGAGGCCTACGCGCCGACGGACAACGTTTCCGAACTTACGGCCCGCACCAACGACGAAGGCTGGGCGACGGTTTTCTCCGAATGGCTGAAAGGCAGTCGTATCAATGCGAAGGACGGCCTGCTGATTTTTTCCGTCGGCGGCGGCAATTTGGAAAAGAACGTCAGCCCGAATCTCGTCAGTGCGATTCAAGTCGCCAAGTCAGTGGGCGCTTCGGTTGTCGGCATTGTTGGCCGCGACGGCGGTTACACGGCGCAGCAGGCGAACGCCTGCGTCATCGTGCCGACCGTAAATCCCACGCACGTCACACCGCACAGTGAGGCGTTTCAGGGCGTCATCTGGCATCTGTTCGTGTCGCATCCCAAACTCAAAGTCGCCGCGACCAAGTGGGAAAGCACGAAGTGAAGCGCGCCGTTTTCCTTGACCGCGACGGGGTCATCAACCGCGCCATCACGCGCGATGGGCTGCCGTTCCCGCCGATGAGCCTAAAGGATTTTGAAATCCTTCCGGGTGTTCCCGAAGCGTGCGCAAAACTGAAGGCCGCCGGCTTTCTCCTTGTTGTCGCCACCAACCAGCCGGACGTCGGGCGCGGCATCGTTCCGCGCGAACTGGTGGAGGCCATGAATGCGCAGATGGAAAAAGTCATCGCGCTGGACCGCATCGAGATTTGTTTTCATCCCGGGCGCGGCGCGTCGGACTGTGATTGCCGCAAGCCGAAGCCGGGGATGTTGCTGAACGCGGCGAAGGCGCTGGACATTGATCTCGCGCAAAGTTGGATGGTTGGCGATCGCTGGCGCGACGTGGATTGCGGCCACGCGGCGGGCTGCCGGACGGTTTTTATCGAAGGCAACTACGTTGAAAAACTGAAGCAGAAACCTGATTTTTCGGCTCGCCATCTGGGCGAGGCCGCTGACATCATCTTGCGCGAATCAAAAAATATATGAAACGAACGCTGAAAGACCTGACGGTAAAAATTTTCGCCGATGGTGCCGACAAGAAAGGCATGCTGGAACTCAACGCCAATCCGCTCATCCAAGGTCTCACGACGAATCCGACGCTGATGCGCAAGGCGGGGCTCACCGATTTCGAGGCTTTCGCGCGCGACATCCTTCAGACCATCACTCTCAAACCGCTTTCGCTCGAAGTCTTCTCCGATGAGTTTCCCGAGATGAAGCGTCAGGGGTTGAAGATCAATGGCTGGGCCAAGAATGTTTACGTCAAGATTCCCATCACGAATTCGCGTGGCGAATCCGCGCTGCCGCTCATCAAGGAACTTGTGAGCGAAGGCGTGAAACTTAACGTCACCGCCATCCTCACGCTTGAGCAGGTGCGCGGCGTGGCGGCGGTGCTGAATCCGAAGGTGCCGGCGGTCGTCTCGGTTTTTGCCGGACGCATTGCGGACACAGGCGTTGATCCCGTTGGCATCATGGCCGAGAGCAAAAAAATTCTCGCGGGCTTGCCGCACGCGGAATTGCTCTGGGCGAGCGTGCGCGAAGTGTTGAACATCTTTCAGGCGAATGACTGCGGCTCCCACATTGTCACCGTGCCGCATGACATTCTTGGTAAGGCGATCAAGATGGCTGGCATGGATCTGGGTGAACTTTCGCTCGACACCGTGAAGATGTTCGCCAACGACGCCAAGGCCGCCGGTTTCACGCTCTGATCAAATCAGCTTTGTCACGGCCGCGAACACGGCGGCGACCGTCACCGACTCCATCGCCGCGATGAGTTCTTCGCGCGTGCCCCGGATGTCGCCGCCGTCGTAACGGTAGTAATCCAGATTGCGACCGTTCACCGTCGGATTTTTCACGAGGGTAAAATCGTTTCCATAAGGCCGGTTGGTCGCGTTCAGCGTCGGCGCCTCGATGACGATTTGGTTCGGCACCCTGAGCGCCGCCGCGACGTGCATCAGCGCCGTGTCCACGCTCAAAAACGCGCCGCACTGCCGCATCAGCGCCGCCGTCTCGCGCAGGTTTTTCGTCTTCGCCTCCCGCGTCAACGCGCGGTTCGCCTGCGCCAAGACGATTTCGTGATCCTTCGTTTCTTCCGGTCCGCCGAACAGCAGGATGCGGAGGTCGGGTCGCGAGCGGTTCAGTTGGCGCACCAGCCCGGCGTAGTTTTTCACGGGCCAGCGTTTCAGCGGCAGATTCTTTGTGCCGCCGGAACCGACATGGAGGCCGAGCACTTTTTGGCCGGTTAAATTTTCCTTCGCCCAAAAATCATCCGCGAATTTTTCCTCCGCCGGCGTCAGGAACAGTTCCATTTCGTGCGCCGGCAGCGTTTTTTTCGCGCCGATGAGCGGCAGGAAATCGAAATTGTTTTCAATCGTGTGCCGCGAATAATCCTGCGGCCGCGTGCCGGTGACCAGCCGGCGGTCAAGCCACGTGAAGCACTCGTATTCGTGGCTCAGGCGCGTGGGGGCGCCAATCAGCCACGCCGCCAGGCGGTAATGAATGCGGCTTTGCGGTTGCGGATTGAGGGAAACATCGTAGCCCTCGCACCGCAGCGACTGGAGAAATCTCAGCGCTTCCAGCTTGCCGCATTTGATGAGGTTTTTCTGAAAGACGCGGTTGACGTGCGGGTTGTGTTCCAGCAGATCCTTCGCGCCCGGCCACATCACCAGCGCGTCAATCGTGGCGGCGGGAAAGTTGGCGCGCAATTCGCGGATCAACGGCGTGGCAATCAGCGTGTCGCCGATGCCCGCGAGGGAGATGACGAGAATTTTCACAGCCGCGAAATCTTTTCCAGCAGCGAGGTCGTGGACTTGCCGGGAACGAACGGCACGAGCATGATCTTTCCGCCCGCCGACTCGACCGCGCGGCGCTCGTCCTGGTTCAGCGTTTCCAAAGTGTAATCGCCGCCCTTGACGTAAATGTCCGGCTGTGCGGCGGCAAGAAATTTCGTGGCCGTCACGTCGGTGAAGATGCAGACGCCGTCCACGCTGGCCAGTGCGGCGAGCACGGCGGCGCGGTCATGCTCGGAATTTACCGGTCGGCCCGCACCCTTCAGGCCGCGCACGGCGGCATCGCCGTTCACGCCGAGGAGCAGGGCGTCGCCGAAATTGCGGGCGTTCTCCAGATAGGTGACGTGGCCAAGGTGCAGAAGGTCAAAACAGCCGTTCGTGACGACCAATTTCTTGCCGGTGGCGCGAAACTCTTTTCGCCAAGCCGGCAACTTGTCCCACGCAATGATTTTGTCGCGGAAATTCACGCCGCCATTTTGCCCGCGCCAGCGGTGAATTCAATCATTTACCGTAATCGGCCAAGTCGAACTTGTCAGCGTCGCGTTTAAGTGAGAATTTGGCACGCACAAGTTGTGACTGCCGCTGAAAAATCAACGATCATCCGTGATGCCATCCCTGCCGCCGGACTTTTTGCCGGACTGGAGTGGAAGATTGCGCCCGCGCCGTTTCCGCTGGGCGGCGCATTGGCGAAAGAAATCGAGTCGCTCGGACGCGTGCTGCTGCAATTCTATCGGGCGACCAATCTGCTTTACCGCAAGAGTGTCGAAGGCAAACAGCCGGAATGGGTCGCACGCTGGCTCGACCTCGGCAAGCCGCGCGAACTCATCCAGCTTCAACGCTCGGCAGCGTTCAAGAGTGATGTGCCTCGCGTCATCCGACCGGATATTTTGTTGACGGAAAACGGCTTCAGCATCACGGAACTGGATTCCGTTCCCGGCGGCATCGGGTTGACCGGCTGGTTGAACCAAACCTATTCCCAGAACGGCGCAACGGTGCTTGGCGGTGCGGAGGGAATGCTGCGCGGATTTGAATCGATTTTTGGCGAGGCCAAACAGGTTCAAATCATCGTGTCAGAAGAAGCGAAAACTTACCGGCCGGAAATGGAATGGCTTGCCACCCAGCTCGGCTCAAGATTCACGGTTCGGGATTCAAATTTCACCAGCTTTGCGGATGGCGACGCAGTTTATCGTTTCTTCGAGTTGTTCGATCTGCCGAACGTGGCGAACGCGAAAAAAATTTTTGAACTCGCGGCGGAAAAGCAAATCCGCCTGACGCCACCGCCGAAGCCGATGTTCGAGGAGAAGATGTTGTTTGCGCTGCTGTGGAACCGGAATCTGCAAAACTTCTGGCGGCAGGAGTTGGGCGAAAGTTTTTTGGCAGGACTCAAGAAAGTGATTCCCTACACATGGCTGGTGGATCCCACGCCGCTGCCGCCCCACGCGGCGATACCCGGCCTGGAACTCACGGACTGGTTGCAGCTCAAGGCGCTGTCGCAGAGGGAGCGCAACTTGATCTTGAAGGTGTCGGGCTTTTCGGAAAACGCCTGGGGCGCGCGCGGTGTTTTTCTTGGCAGCGATTTGTCGCAGACGGACTGGAGCGCGGCGGTGGACGCGGCGTTGCGTGATTTCGCGGATTCGCCGAGCGTATTGCAGCGTTTTCACAAGCCGTCGCAAGTGGAGACAAGCTGGTTTGACTTCACAAAGAACGAACTCGTGCCGATGAAAGGCCGGGCGCGGCTGTGCCCTTATTATTTTGTCAGCGGCGAGGGCGATGTGGCGCGCCCCGCGCTCGGTGGCGTGCTGGCGACGATTGTTCCCGCCGACAAAAAAATCGTCCACGGCATGGCCGATGCGGTGCTCGCGCCGTGTTCAGTCTGACTTTTTCCGGTGCGGTTTCAAATCGCAGTTGCTTTCATGGTTCGGACGCTCCATAGACCTTGAATCCATCCACAATGCAAATAACGCCATCGGGTGCGCGGTTGATCACGCGAATCATGTGCCTGCCTTTAGCGAGATCCATTTTGCGGCAGAAAGGTATTTGGTAGAGGCGCGGCATCGGATCCTGATACAGATTGAACCTGCCCTGCGATTGGCCGTCCAGCAGCACCTCCACCTCGCCCATGTCGTGAAATTTCTCGGAGAGGATTTCAATGCCTTCGCCGGTGAACTCGAAATCACAAAAACTCCCTGTCTTGTCACTTACATGCACGTCGTCTTGGTAATCGCCCACACCCCGCTTCGATTCGTAGCGCCAGCCATCGGAATACTTCGCGGCGGTGTCGTTGATTGTCTCGCGCAGCTTGGGCAGCAGCCGGGTGTAGAACGTGACCGGACAGGAGTTGTTCTTGTAAAGGCTTTGTGGCGTGTTTTCCCAAGTCTGACCGGAGAAAAGTAGGATCGCGGTGACGCTGCCGTCGGGATTGTCGGTGATGAACTTCGGGCTTAACGACGGGCCATACCAGCGATGAATGCGATTCGTGCCCGGCTGGCCGATAAATTCCATGGCCGATTTTGTGCCGACATAAGACCACGGTCCCCACGGATGTTCGGCCTGATAGAAGGCGAACGTCACATCCATGGGATAATGCCACTTGGTGGTGGTGCCGGGATCAGACCAGGTGACGGTGACGTATCTTTTCAGTGAGGGCAACCAGACCGGGCTGCCCATCGTGCATTTGTTCTGGCCATTGGGCAGGCCGGGAACCGGTGTTGCCGCGCTCAACTCGCTCGTCCATTTACCATCGCAGTAATACTGCCAGTCTCCGGCATTGAGATTGCCGATCTTGGCGCGCGGCACCCGGCCGAGATAAAAGGCCGAGCCGCAGTTCCAATAACCATCGTTGGAGATGGCATAGACGAACTGATCCTGCTCGTCCTGCCGGGTATTGCCGCCGTTCTGGCCATATTTGAAAAAGAACGCGGTGCTGAACATCTTGTTGGTCCACATCGGATGTTCGGCATTGGCCGCCATGGTGCGAGTCCAAGCAAGTCCTTTGTCGGTGGACTTGATGAGGCTCATATTGTTCACCGTCTGCCGCAGGTAAGGATCCACCAAGTTGCCGCCATAGGCATGCTGATTACCATACCAGTTTTGAGCCACAAAGGCGTAAAACACGCCATCAATGCAATCGGCCCCGGTCACCTTCCAGTTCGGTCCGCGCGGAATTTTGGACCAAGTGCGCGCCAATAATTGCGTGGAGTTATCCGCCAAATAGGAACCGTTCCTGCCGTATTCCGACATCGGGTTCACCGGGCTGCCGACCAGTTGATCCCACGCCGTGCCAGTGAGCTTGTTGAAATTGAGGTTGTTGTTGTTCGTGCCGTAACCACCGCCGTCGCAGCCGAACGTATAAATATTATCGTCGTTTGCCCAAATGTGATCCCAAGTGTCGCCCCACGATTTCGCGTCGTGATGAAGCTGCGCCACATTCACGAACACATCCGTGATTGTCTTTCCGGAGTCGGCATAGACAGTCAAGGCGAGTGGCGCCAGCAGCAGGGCGATGAGGAGTGTAAATGTGGATTTCATGATGCAAGTTTCCAGAGTTCAAATAATTTTCGCGAATCAGTTCATGGTGCGGGCGCGACGTCTGCATATTTGGCGCGTTCGCTGCCAATCTTTACATCGGTTATGTAGATGACTTTATTCGTCGCGACTGCCTGTTCTTTATCAAAAGCCTCGCGCTTGCCGTCCTTGTCGAGATGCCATTCCGGATGATAGATGCCGGTCTTGAGATAAGGCGTATATTCCAAGCCAATCGTTGAATAGACGTTGGCCCCATTCTGATCCATGACTAATTTGCCATCTTTCCAGATTTGCAGGACGCCATTGGTGTCGGGCGACCATCTGGCGTGAATCACCCATGTCACCCAGAGGCCGGGCTGCACCAGATTATCAAGCTTCCGGTTGGTGCGCGTCGGCTTCGTTTGGGCCGAGCCAAAACTTTGGCGAATGAACCAGTTGGTGTTGCCAACCGAGATCTCCAAGTTGGGAAAAGTGGCGCGCCAGTTGCCGGGAATGGCGTGCCATTGCATGACGATGTCATTGCCACGCCCGGTATCGAACACCCAGTCATGCGGGATGAAAATGCGTTCACCATACCACCTTTCCTGAAACCCGGGTTCGTGCGGGAGAGAGATTTCGGCCCGAAATGAGTTGGGGCCGCGGGGCACGGCAAATCGCACCGCCTTGCGTCCGCCGCCCAGATCGGGCGCGTCCACGATTCGGAGCCGTTCGGGGTTTGCTTTTGCCAACTGGTATCGGTCATCTTCCGAGAAGGCCCATTTCCCGAATGACGCGGCCTGAAAATCATCCTGAAAGATAACCGTTTGACGGTAATCAAACACTTCCCCGGCGCTAAGACGGCGACCTTTGGAATCCACAGTTGCGGCGGGCTTCGGCGCATTGCCGGCGTGCAGTATCTTAAGCGACACCAGCAGCAGGACGGTGAGGAGTATTGGTTTCATGAAGAGACTTTGATTATTCAGCGCGCGATTTTCGCCGGCAGCGATTGGTGGATGGCCTTGAACTGTGCGACCTGCTCCGCCGAGAATGTGCCAACGGGAGCGGCGGCCGCATTCTTATTCGGACCAAGGTCGAGCGTCACGACTCCGCCCTTCTCCGTCACGGCGTTTACCCACTTGATCCAATCCTCGGTAGGGCGACGAATATCGCGGCGTCCCCAAGTGGAACCGAGAAACGTCAGCGCGTGCCACTGGGAGCCATCCACCCAGCGCGAGGTCGGAAGGATGTTAAACGGGTCGTTCAACTCGCCGGCGGTGTAATCTTCCGCCTGCGTGTGGCGCACCAGTTTGACGCCCGGATTAAACGTGACAATGGCGCGTGGGTTGCCGCGCTTTACCGCATCCGCGTAGATGGCTGCGATCGCATCGTTGAACTGGATGTGTTGGTAGCCACCATCAAACCACCAGCCCGCCACCTTGTCGCCGTAGCGCGTGGACCATTCGTTGATGACTTGCGCCCACTTCCGCGCAAACTCTTCGTTGATGGGCTGGTCGCGCTGGCCCACTGGTAGTCCAAAAGCCTGTTGCGCCCGGGCGTCCCGATTTGGAGCTTGGCATGGCAGGTAGAGCATCAGCCGAATGCCTTTGGCTTGCAACGCTTGGTAAAGATCAAGGGGCAGGTCACGGCGCGAACAATGTTCACCCGGCCCGCATTTGAGGAACCGGTCATAGACCGAATTCGGTGAAATATAGAAGCCGGTGTTCTGGCCCAGCGTGATTATCAAATAGGCGGCACCCATCTCCTTCAACTGCCGGGCCACGGCCGTCACATCGAACGAATCCACCAGCGCCAGTTGATTCGTGTTTCCCGGATAGAAGTGCATGAAGACGCCCAAATGCGCATCGTGCAACCAGTCCGCCGCCGGAGAGAAGCGAGCGGTTTGAACGGGCGGCTTGACCGACAGACCTGAATCAGCACCGAATAGCGCGGCGAGCGGCGCGAGCAGCAGGGCGGTGAGGATAAGTATGATTTTCATCAGTGGTGATTCCAATGTTGGGTTGTTTTTCTGTGTCTGTCGGTTTCGTGGCATCATACCTATCTCATCGCCAGACATACAATAATCCGTCGCCACTTTTTAGTTGGAGTTTTTTAATTCAGCGGGGTTCGAGTTCTGGCCCGCCAAAGAACTCATGGTTTGCACTCTAGCTTTCCGCTCAAGACATACCAACCGTGGTCCGTGCGGCCTTGGATGCCGAGACGATAGGCGGGATCCGCATCCTTCTGATCCAAGAATAAACCGATGGCCAGCTTGCAGGTGCCAGCAGGAACCGACGGGAATATGACCGTGAGCCTTTCGGTTATTGGTTCATCCGGTTTCCACCTCTTGGGATTACTTCCGGTCAGCCATTGCCTCTGGACAGGTTTGTCGTTCCGGTCCAACAAGGCGATGGCCACACTGCACGCTTCGTAGAGATAGGCGACGCCGTCGTTCAGCCACTGCATCTCAATCTGGAACGGAACCGCCGCGCGGATTTTGGCGGGAACGACAGCTTGCTGGAGCACGAAGTGATAGCCGATCTTGTTACCGAGCTTGAGGCAGAATTCGCGGTTGTCTTCGAATATTTTGTTGTTCCATTGCATATAGCTCGGCTTGCCCGCCCCGATGTATTTCATCAATAGATCGGTGCTCCAGTATCCGTTCTTTTTCGTTTCCTCGTATCCGTCGCAATATTCGAAGACGGCGGGTGCGTGGCCGAACGCGCGCAGGCATTCGGAGCCATCTTCGGAGTATTTGCTCAGAATTCCATCGCGGCGTATGCCGGCTCCCTTGGAGACCGCCCAGTCGTAAGGCCTGTCATACATTGAACTCCCCCACACCACGATAAGCTGAGTATGTGGAAAAGCCTCGAAGTAGGGCAGGAGATAGTTGTTCTGCAAACTTTTCGAAGGCGTAAGAATTAGCTTCGGGTTATGGCCAAGCATGCCGATGTGGCCTTCTCCCCAGTTTCCATAATCGCGGATATCCACGAAGGCGATATTCGGATTCCCGTCATACCGCTTTCCAAACGCCGCAATGAATGCGTGCATTTTCGCAAGAAACACGGGGTCTTCCCAACTCTCGGGAATGAGCTGTGTGCCCGTCGGCGAACTATTGTCGGGCGCTTCCATCGACTTTGCTCCGGCATCAAAGACCCACTTCGGCGTGACATACTGCCCAAGCCCGGTGCTGACGCTCATGACGCCAAAGGCGGCTTTTTTGCCGTATTGGCCGGCCCGCGCAATGAAATCATCGACGCTTTTCCAGTTGCATTCGCCCTCCTTCGGCTCCAAGGCACTCCACGGCCAGCGCGTGTAAACAACTCCGATATAGTCCTTGGTAAACTTTTTGTCCGTCCCGTAATACTGCACCCAGCCCTTGCCGGGATTGAGCAGCATCGACTGATCCTGATCCGGCTTGACGATCACCACGTCGCTCGGCGGCTTCCCAGCAGCGGTAGGAGCATCCTCAGCACTAAACGCCGCCAGCGGCGTCAGCAGCAGGGCGGTGAGAATTACAAAGATGGGATTTTTCATTTCGTTTCCAGACAAAGCACCGAAGCAATGGAATCCGGGGCTTTGTCAGGGAGCATGATGGAAACACCGGCATCCGTCTGTGCCACCTTCAGCTCCGCGCGTTTCGAATCAGCGAGCAGATAAGCCTTCACAATTTTCTCTTTCACCGCCGGCAACTGAAACTTGCCGTCTCCGGGCCAATCAAAAATATGGATGAACAGTTTGCCGGGCTTGGTGGTGCAGCGCCAGTGGGTCAGCGGTTCGAAGGTGGACGGACGTTTCTGGTTCGCGCCGCAGACTTCGCAACGCCATTGCTGCTCCACCCGGCTCTTTTTCTCCGGCTGGGTTTTGCCAACCGCGCCAAATTCCTCGCCGAAGGGCGTGCGACCAGCGCCATAAATGGCCTCGCCGTTGACCTTCAGCCAGCGGCCCGCCGCGCGCAACGTGTCCTGACTGGGTTGCGGAATGACGCCGGTGCCGTCCGGGCCGACGTTGAGCAGATAGTTGCCGCCCTTGCTGACGATATCCACGAGTTTGAAGATGACGTTTTCAGGCGTCTTCCAATGGTGATCGTTTTTCTTGAAGCCCCAGGTGTCGTTGAGCGTGGCGGGCGTTTCCCACGCGCCGGCGCGGGAGAGGTCGGGTATTTGATTGTCACCTTCGGAGTCGTAGTCGCTCTGGAACTTCCCGCCAAGCCGGCCGCTGATGAGGCAGTCGGGCTGCAATTCGCGCACGGTCTTTTGCAACTTGGCGGCGCGTTCGCTGTTCATGACGCCGAGCGGCGTGTCGAACCAGACCACGGCGATGGGGCCGTAATTGCTCAGGAGTTCGCGCACCTGCGGGAGCGCCTTGGAGTTGAAGTAGGTGTCAAAATCGCCGTTCTGCTTCGGATCCCATTGCGGCACTTCATAGATCGGATCCGCTTCATGCTGCCCCTTCCAAATCGCGCCGCCGGGGGCCGACCAGTCCTGCGCCTGCGAATAATAGACCCCGAACTTGATGCCGCGTTTGGCACAGGCGGCGGCGAGTTCCTTGACCGGGTCGCGCTTGAAGGGCGTCGCATCCACGATGTTGAAAGCGTCCGCCTTCGAGCCGAACATCGCGAAGCCGTCATGGTGCTTCGAGGTGAGGATGAGATATTTCATCCCGGCATCCTGCGCCAGTTGCGCCCACGCGTCGGCGTCGAATTTGACGGGATTGAACTGCGCGGCCACCTGCTGATATTCCGCCAGCGGGATTCTTGCCTTATACATGATCCACTCGCCGATGCCGGAGTAATATCCGCCCTTCCACTCACCGGCGAGTTGCGAGTAGAGCCCCCAATGGACGAACATGCCGAATTTGGCTTCGCGCCACCAAGTCAGCCGTGCTTCCTGCTGCCCATTGGCATCCGCCTTTTCGGTCAGGTTGGCTTGGGCGTGGCCGGACGGTGTTGTGGCAGCCAATCCAATTGTGATGGCAAAGAGAATGGATTTAAGTTTCATTTGATGATTCGGCGTGGTGAATTAGTCAATTAAACAAAAACGGCACGGACAGTAAAGTCCGCGCCGCGCGAGCTGAAAGAAATTATTTCTATTTTGCGACCTTGGCAACCTTGTCGGCGATTTCAAGACAGACGACGGAGGTGATTTTGTCCGGGGCTTCAGCCGGCAGCGAAATGGTCACCCCGGCGTCGGTCTGCTCCACCTTCAAATCCTTGCGGTCGGTGAGCAGGTAAGCCTTGGTGACTTTGCTTTGCAGGCCAGCCAGATCAAATTTCTGGCTCGTCGGCCACTTGAAAATCAGCAGATAAATTTTCCCGGCCTTGGTGGTGCAGCGCCAGTCGTTGGCGGAAGAAACCATAGTGTCGCTCCCATAGCCGTCCTTAGCTTTGACCGGTTCGCCCAACTCATCGCCAAAGCAAGTCGTGGACGAGCCATAGATGGCCTCGCCGTTGATTTGCATCCACCTTCCAATCTCGGCCAGGCGATCGAGGCTGGGTTGGGGAATCAATCCTTCGCTGGTTGGGCCAACGTTAAGCAGATAGTTTCCGCCTTTGCTAGCAATGTCGCACAAATTGCGAATGAGCACCGTGGTGGATTTCCAGTGGTTGTCGCCTTTCTTGAAACCCCACGTATCATTCAAGGTCATGCAGGTTTCCCAATTGCGACCTGGATATCCTTTGGCAGGAATTTTCTGCTCCGGAGTTTCGGTATCACCTTTGATACCACCGCCCAACCGGTTGTTCAGGATGACGTTGGGGCGAAGCGCATGAACGGCGTCATAAATTTTTTTCGCGCGTTCGGGATTCATGTCCCGTGGCGTGTCCCACCAGATGATGTCGGGAAATTCACCGTAGTTGGAACAAAGCTCCTTCACCTGTGGCACAGCGATTTTGTCAATATACTCATCCATGTTGGTCTTCATGCCAGCATCCCAGCGGGGCGGGGCGTTGGTGCCCATGCTGTTGAGGCCCACGGCACCGCCATTGTTCCAGTCTTGGGCCTGGGAATAATAAAAACCGAGCTTGATGCCATATTTGCGGCACGCGGCGGCCAGATCCTTCAACGGATCCTTGCCGTAGGGCGTCGCCTGCACGATGTTCCACGGGCTGGCCTTGGTGTCGAACATCGCAAACCCGTCGTGGTGTTTGGAGGTGATGACGATGTATTTCATGCCGGCATCCTTCGCGGCCTTCACCCAGTCGTCGGCGTTGAATTTGACGGGGTTGAACTGCTTCGCGAACTGCTGGTATTCGGCCATCGGAATCTTGCCATTGAACATGATCCATTCTCCGATGCTTTTCACCGGTTGATCATGATAAAATCCGGCCGGCACAGAATAAACACCCCAGTGGATGAACAGGCCGAACTTGGCATCGCGCCACCACGCCATGCGCGCGTCGTGCTGTTCTTGGGTTTCGGCCTTGTCGGTCTGGTTGGTTTGCGCGTTGCTCGCCGTTGCCATGACCGCGAGGGCGAAGGCAAGGGTGAGGAAAAATGCTTTTAATTTCATGTGCTCAATCAGTGTGGTGAGCACGCAGTTAAACAAGAACGGCGCGGACAGTAAAGTCCGCGCCGCGCGAGTTGGTTGAAATTATTTCTGTTTTGCGACTTTGGCAGCCTTGTCGGCGATTTCAAGGCAGACAACGGAGGCGATTTTGTCCGGGGCTTCAGTCGGCAGCGAAATGGTCACGCCGGCGTCGGTCTGATCCACCTTCAAATCTTTACGGTCGGCGAGCAGGTAGGCCTTGGTGACTTTGCTTTGCAGGCCAGCCACTTCAAACTTGCCGGTGGTGGGCCATTGAAAAATCATCAGATAAATTTTGCCCGGCCGATAATGAATTCCCAGAAACGACCGCCCCGCCTTGGTGGTGCAGCGCCAGTCCCACGTGGGTGTGAACTTCGGTTTCCCCTTTTTATCCTTTTCCGTCTCACTAAATTTTCCATGCAGATCGTTGAACGGCGTGGAACCGGTGCCATAAATCGCCTCGCCGTTGATTTTCATCCATTGGCCGACTGCGGCCAACCGGTCAAGACTCGGTTGCGGAATCAGTCCCTCGCTGGTCGGCCCGACATTGAGTAGGTAATTGCCGCCTTTGCTGGCGATGTCGCAGAGGTTCTGGATGAGCGTCTCGGTGGACTTCCAGTTGTTGTCATCCCGCTTGAAACCCCAAGTGTCGTTCATCGTCATGCACGTTTCCCAGTCGCGACCGGGAAAACCCTCGGCCGGAATGAATTGCTCGGGCGTCTCCGTGTCGCTCTTGAAACCGCCGCCGAGGCGGTTGTTCAAAATGACGTTCGGCTTTAGCGCATGGACAGCGTCGTAAAGTTTCTGGGCGCGTTCGGGATTCATGTCGCGCGGCGTGTCCCACCAGATGACGGCGGGAAATTCGCCGTAGTTGGAGCAGATTTCCTTCACCTGCGGCACGGCGATTTTGTCGATGTAATCATCCATGTCATGCTCCTGCGCCTTGTCCCATTTGCCGCCGGCGGCTGCGCCGCCATTGTTCCAGTCTTGGGCCTGGGAATAATAAAAACCGAGCTTGATGCCATATTTGCGGCACGCTGCGGCCAGATCCTTCAGCGGATCCTTGCCGTAGGGCGTCGCCTGCACGATGTTCCACGGGCTGGCTTTGGTGTCGAACATCGCAAACCCGTCGTGGTGTTTGGAGGTGATGACAATGTATTTCATGCCGGCATCCTTCGCGGCCTTCACCCAGTCGTCGGCGTTGAATTTGACGGGGTTGAACTGCTTCGCGAACTGCTGGTATTCGGCCATCGGAATCTTGCCGCGGTTCATGATCCATTCGCCGATGCCGTGGACCGGCTGGTCGTGGTAAAATCCGGCGGGCACGGAATAAACGCCCCAATGGATGAACAGGCCGAACTTGGCGTCGCGCCACCACGCCATGCGGGCGTCGTGCTGTTCCTTGGTTTCGGCGGCTTCGCCGGCGTGGCTGCGTAACGGCAGCGCCGCCGCGCAGAGGAGGGTCAGGAGTAACAATGTTTTTTTCATAAAATTTGAGCCAGCAGTTGTGACAAATCGGTTAAGGGAATTAGGGGCTGATGAAAAACCATTTTCCCGCAATCGTAAAGGCAAATTTGCGGGAACTGATTTTTGCTGCCACGATTTAACTGGCTGCGATCCGGAATCCGGTTGGGTAACGCCTCAAGACCTAATTTGCCCAGTGCCGAGGCCGAGCCATTTGTAGCTGGTCAGTTCATCCAAGCCCATCGGGCCGCGCGCGCCAATCTTGTCGGTGCTGATACCGATTTCCGCGCCCATGCCGAATTCGCCGCCATCGGTGAAGCGTGTGCTCGCGTTCCAATACACTGTCGCCGAATCCACCTCGGCGAGAAATTGCCGCGCGTGTGCCTCGTTGCGGGTCACAATGCTGTCCGAATGCGCCGAGCCGTAGTGATTGATATGGTCAATCGCCGCGCGCACACCGTCCACGACACGCACATTCAAAATGTAGTCGTTGTATTCCGTGAACCAGTTTTGTTCGGTTGCCGGTTGCAGGTTCAACGTCTCCGGTTTTAGGATTTCGCGCGTCGCGTCATCCGTGAAAAACTTCACGTTTTTACCGGCAAGCTGCTGCACCATCTGCGGGAGAAAAGTTTTTGCCACCGCTTTGTCCACGAGCAGCGTTTCCGCCGCGTTGCAGACGCCGGGGCGTTGCACCTTGGCATTCATCACAATTTCCTCGGCCATCTTCAAGTCGGCCTCGGCGTCCACGAAGACGTGGCAAACGCCTTTGTAATGTTTGATGACAGGCACTTTCGAGCAGTCCGTGACAGCGCGAATCAGACTCTCGCCACCGCGCGGCATGCACAAATCAACGTATTGCGTGAGCGATAGCAGAATCGGAATCGCCTCGCGGTCGGGCGTGGGCACGACCTGAATGGCGTGTTCGGGAAAGCTCTTGCAGGCGGCCCGTCCAGCTTCAATCATCATTTTGGCAATGATCTGGTTGGAGTTCAACGCCTCCTTGCCGCCGCGCAGAATCGTGGCGTTGCCGGATTTGAAACACAGGCTGGCGGCGTCCGCTGTGACGTTGGGGCGTGATTCGTAGATGATGACGACCACACCGATGGGCGTGGAAATCTTTCGCAGCTTTAATCCGTTGGGCCGGACGCGCTCGTCGAGAGTTTTTCCGACGGGATCCGGCAACGCCGCGACTTCACGCAATCCTTTCGCCATGCCGGCGACGCGCTTGTCGTCCAGCTTGAGCCGGTCGAGCATCGCGGAAGAGAGTCCGTGGCTCGCTCCGAATTCCATGTCGAGCGCATTGGCCATTTTGATGGCCTCGGCGTTTTGCTCCAGCGCGGTAGCCATCGCGAGCAGGCAGGCGTTTTTCTCCGCCGTCGTCAGCTTGGCGAGTTCGCGCGACGCGGCCTTCGCCTGTTTGGCAAGTTGCGTCATCTGTTCCGTCAAAGTCATGCCAGCCAAGTTAAACGAAATTGGCCGCAAGTCAAAACGCCGGTCACGGTGCGGATAGTTTTGCCGCCCCGCGCAGGGCTTCCGCCAATTGCGCCGCCGTCCAGTCGTTGCCGTCGAACTGCCGGAAGATTTTCCCGCGACCGTCCAGCACCACCGTTCGTAGGTTGTGCGAGATGGAGCCGTTCTCGCGCCAGAAATTCAAGTCCACCTTGGGCGCCAAGCTGGCGAGCGTGTTGGTGGCGGCGACGGCAAACAGCCAGCGATCCGGATCCTCGCCGCGGTAAAACTTTCCGTAGCCGGATAAAATCTGCGGGGTGTCAAAACTGGTGTCGAACGAGATGGAGAGAAATTGCCAGTTCGTCGGCGCGCCCGGGTCGGCCAGCAGTAACTTCCGCGCTTCGGCAAAATTCCGGTTCATGCGCGGGCAAAATTCCGGCAGCGGACAACTGGTGAAGAAAAAGGTGAACGCAACGGCCCGGCCGCGAAAATCCGAGAACTTCACCATGCGCCCGGTTTCACTGGTGAATTCGTAGTCTGGCAGCGTGTCGCCGACGGATAGTGACGGTTCGACCATATGCCAGACCAGCGTCGGTGCAGCGGCGGCCTGGCCGGTGCGCTGGAGCTTTTCTATCCAGTCGTCATCTGGCGTCACGACGAGCGTAAATGTGATCTCGTCGCCGGGCGCGAAGCCGGCGAGCGCATTGGTGTCGCGCACGGAGAAATCCATCGTCATCGCCGCCATGTAATCGGGAATTTTTTCGTGTTTGATGGTGACGTGCCGGTGGTCGGGTGGGATTTGCTGGATGACGCCGCGCACGGAATAAGTCTGATTAGTAGCTGAAATGGCGGATGGTGCGGGTGCGGCCGGTTTGCAGCCGGCCACGGCCAGCAACAATGCGTAAAGCAGAAGCGAGGCTTTCATTTTTCTTTTCGTAGCAATTCCATTTCTGTGACGACCGCTGCTGGTGTCTCGAGCCGGAGGCCGTCAAAATAAACGCGCACCTTTCCGTGCTTGTCCACCACGGCGATGCGTTCCGTGCCGGCGAAATTACCCGGCATGGAGTTGAACGGGTTATTGGTTTCCGTCGCCAGAAAACTCGTGCCGATGAGCTGGTGCAACTGCATTTTGTCGCCGGTCAGCAAAAACCAGCGATTGGTCTCCGCGCCGAAACGCGCGCCCCACTTCATCAGCACCGCCGGCGTGTCGGTGCGCGGATCCACGGTCAGTGACAGCAGGCGCACGTCTTCATCTGCGGTCGTCAACCGTTGGATTTCTGCCATGCGTTTGCTGACTTCCGGACAGGTCAGCGAGCAGCTCGTGAACAGGAAACTGACGGCGAGAATTTTTCCGCGCACGTCGGCGCGCGTGACCGTGTTTCCATTTTCGGCGGTCAAAGAAAAATCTTCCAATTGACGCGGTTGGTCAGGCGCAATGAAATGGTTGGCATCATGTCGCCTCAGCGCGCCGGCGGCAAACCAACTGCCGACTCCCGCAATCGCCGCCAGCGCGAGGACGATGACTAGAAACAGTTTCTCGTCCCCGCGCGGGCTGGATGATTTTTGTTCGCCGGCTGCCGGTGGCATCTTCAGAACATATAGCTGACGCTCAGTTTGAACAATGCCGGAGCGACGAGCTGGTTGCCGTTCACATTTTGATACACCGGCAGTTCCACGTCGGCGTAGATTTTCACCGGATGCAGGTGAACTTCAATTCCCGGCGTCAGTAGCACGCGTTGGTAGCCGGAATCATCCGGTGCAGCGGCGGTCCCGTTATCGCGCCCGCGCCACGAGCCGATGATTTGAGCAACCGGCGAAATTTGTGCGCGGCCCAGCAAGAGGCCGTCGTAGTAAATTCCCGCCGCCGCGTCCGCTTCGAGGCCGGGGCGATAATCGCCTTGTTTGAGTGTCGGCACGTCGAGTTGCGCCTGCGCGAACCAGTTCCAACGCGTAGTGCCAAAACGGTCGCGATGAAAGCCGCCGAGCAGGATGTCCGTGCTGCCGGAGCCGATCTGCGTGTCGCGGTCAATCTCGTCGGGATCGTGCGTGCAACTGCCGGTCGGCAGCTTGATTCCCAGATTCAGGCCGCTGGACAAGTCATCGGCGAACCCGGTGTAGATGGCCTGAAGCCGGATGTCGCCCAAGCCCGTCCAGTTGACGGGGCCGGCGTTGACGGCGGAATCGAAGGTGCGGCTGACCACCGGAATCTCAATCTGCGCGCCCCAACTGCGGTTGAACATATATTGTAGGCCGGCGGTGACAAAGTGTGTCTCAATTTTCTTGTCATCGTTGTTCGCGGCGGGTGCGGATGACGTGCCGCTCCAGTTCTGGTTTTGATCCTGATAATCGTAATTGAGGTAGGCCATGCCACCAGCGTCCGCCGGGAACATGGAACTCGTTGCCACGTCAAATACGCCGCAGCCGCACGCGCAGGCGAACGCCGCGCCCGGCGCCAAAACTCCCGCCAACAAACCACCCCCGATTTTTTTTATCTGCGAATTCAAATTTTTATTTTTCATTTTCAAAGTTAAAGATTGCGAGAACACGCCACGGCGTTCTCAAGTTAAAGGGATAAATTTACGCCGACGTCTCACGACGTTGGCCGGAATAACTGCGTTGGATCAGGCGAGGAATTCGCGCGGCGGCGGCAGCGGGGGCTTGGAAGAAAACGAGTCGGCAAAACTGTCCTGCAGCGGCAAAACGCCAAAGCGGCTGGGCGGAAACAAGACCGGCATTTCCGCCGTCGGTGGGAATTCCATTTTCAGCACCAGCGAAACCGCCTCTGATTTTTTCTCGGATTTTTTGGCGGCGGCGATGGCTTTGCACAGGCAGCACGGATGCTCGCCGTCGAAGGTTTTGGAAATGGCCTGTGTCAGGGAATCATTGCGCAGGTTGCTCGCAAGCATCGTCGTCCACGCGACGGTTTGGAGCGCGGCCCAGTGCGCGCCGGTCACCAAGACCAGCGTGAACACGACGAGACATTTTCCAAAGCGCGCCAGCACGGCGGGAAGTTAAACCGGAACCGGGAAATTGCAATTTGAAATCAATGCTCCGAAATCCACACCAGCGTGCCCGAGGGCAGCAAGTCGAAGAGCGGGATCAGGTCGGCGTCCGCCAGATGCACGCAGCCACACGAGGACGGATGGCCGATTCCCTTCTGATCGGAGGTGCCGTGGATGTAGATGTAGCGACGGTGCGAATCCACGTTGCCGTCGCGGTTGAAACCAGATTCGAGTCCCTCCAGCCACAAAATGCGGGTGGTGATCTTGGCGTCCGCGTAATCTGACTGTGATGTATGGCCGACGATTTCGCGCGACTCGAAAACGGTTCCCGCCGGCACGCCGGCGCCGATTTTTTCGGCGATGCGATGCAGTCCCAGCGGCGTGCGGTTGGAGCCTTCGATCTGGCCGGTGCCGAAGCGCGACGTGGAGCAGCGGTAGTTTCTCACGAATCTGCCATCCTCGAACAGCGACGTGGTTTGCGTCGCCACATGCACGACCAGAACAAACTTCGTCGGCGCGACGCCGAGGCGTTCGCACGTCGCGAGACAGTTTTCAGGCATTGTGTTTTGCGAATTCATAGGACGCAGTTGGGCGCAGCCGGAAGTCAACAGCGCCGCCACGCCCGCCAGCAGCATGAGGCCGCGCCAGTTCATGACTTACGCCTTGATCAGTTTTTTGACCAACACTTTCGAATTGCGGCCGCTTTGATCATATTTCTCGCGGCGGCCCGGCGGCAGATCGTCCGGCGAACCTTCGCTGAAGCCGCCCTTCGACTGGAAATATGTGAACGCCTGGGTCGAGAGCGTGAGCAGTTCGCCCAGGCCCATTTCGCGCGCTTTGTTCTCGACGAACTGGATCAGCTTCTTGCCGATGCCATGGTTTTCGTGCAGGGGATTGACGTAAAGGCATGCCAGCTCACCCTTCTTCTGCTCGGGATAAACATGCAACGCCACGCAGGCGACCGTGTTTTTGTCGATTTCAAAGATAAAATAATCGTTGAGATTTTTCTCGATGGACGTGCGGCTGCGTTTGACGAGTTCCTCGGCCTCGACCGCCTTCTTCGTCAACAATTGGATCGCCCGCACGTCCTTTTTCTGCGCGCGCCGGATCTGCTGATACTCGTTCGCGTAAATCAACGTGCCGACGCCGTCGTTGGAAAACACTTCCGCCAGCAGGCCTTCGTCGACCTTGCCGTTGATGATATGCACCCGCGGGATGCCCGCCTTGCACGCAGCCACCGTGTGCAACGCCTTGGACAATTGCTCCGGTGCGACGTCGCTTTTTTGCAGTGCCAGCACCGATTCAAAATCCGCCAGCAACATCTGCCGGATGAGGCGGCCTTGCACCATGATGCCGTCCTGCGGCGTGATGAACATCAGCTTCACCGCCTTCAACGCCTCGGCCACCGCTACCGCCACGCTGTCGGAATTCACCCGGTAAGTCTTGCCGTCGCCGTCAAAACCCAGCGGCGGGATGATGGGAATGATTCCCTGCGCGAGCAGCGTCTGCAACAGCTCCACGTCCACCCGCTCCACCTTGCCGGTGAAGAGGTGATCCACGCCGCCGATGATGCCGAGCGGATGCGCGATGATGGCGTTGGGACAAACCGCCCGCAGGTCGTTCGCGGAAAGCCCTTCGAGGATTTCGTGCGTCAGCCGGTTCGCCGCGTCCATCGCCACCTGCAAGGTCGCCGCGTCGGTGATGCCGGAACCGTCGGCGTTCGATGGCGTGAGGCCCTGCTTTTCCGCCAGCGCCTTGATCTGCGCCGACGCGCCGTGGACGAGCACCACGCGGATGTTCAACGACCGCAGCACCGCCACGTCCAACAGGAGCGTGGCGAAGTTCTCGTCGGTGACGATCGCGCCATCCAGCGCGAGCACGAACGTCTTCTCGCGGAATTGCGGAATGTATTGCAGGATGCCCCGCAGGTCGGTCGGTTTCATTTCAACGCACAAGAAGTAGCGGGAATCGTGCGGGATTCAACAACTAATTTTACCCCAGCGCAGCTTTCAAAGCAGCCAAACACCGCTCGTTCTCTTTTTGCGTGCCGATGGAGATGCGGATCCACTCCGGCAACTGGTAGCCGCCCATCGGCCGCGTGATGACGCCGAGCTTTTGCATCGCGTCGAAAATCTTCTGGCCTTCGCCCACGCGCACGAGGATGAAATTGGCGTAGGACGGAACATATTCCAAATTCAGTTTGCGGAAGGCGGCGGCAAAAAAGTTCAGCCCGGCAAAATTGTTTTCGCGCGTTTTACGGACATGCGCATCGTCGTCCAGCGCGGCGAGCGCGGCGGTTTGCGCGAGCAGATTGGCGTTGAACGGCTGGCGGATTTTTTCCAGTGCGGCAGCGAGTTCCGGCGCGGCGATGCCGTAGCCGATGCGCAATCCGGCGAGGCCGTAAATCTTGGAAAACGTTCGCATCAAAATCAGATTTTTCCGCGCACCGAGCCGGATGAGCGGAATCAAATCCACCGGATCCTCCAAAAATTCGATGTAAGCCTCGTCCAGCACCAGCAGCACGTCGTCCGGCACGCGGTTGACGAAATCAATCAACTCCTCGCGCGGCGCGAGCGTGCCAGTGGGGTTGTTCGGATTGGCGACGAAGACGATCCGCGTCTTGGTGGTGATAGCTTTGAGCATAGCTGGTAAATCGTGGCCGTAGTCTTTCGCCGGCACGGTGATGACGCTCGCGCCAGCCATCTTTGCGACGATGGGGTAAATCGCGAAACAATATTGCGACACGACGATGTTGGTGTCGGGCGTGAGCAAGGCGTGTGAAACGAATTCAATGATTTCATTCGAGCCGTTGCCGAGAACGAGATTCGCCGTTTCCACGCCGAGTTTGGCAGCGAGCTTTTGCTTCAGGTAAAACGCATTGCCGTCGGGATAAAGATTGACCGTGGCAATCGCCTTTTGCAGCGCGGCGATGGCAAGTGGTGACGGACCGAAGGGATTTTCGTTTGACGCGACTTTGATGATGGAATCCGCCGGAATGCCGAGCTCGCGTGCGACTTCTTCAATCGGCCGACCGGGCTGATATGTTGGCAGGGTTTTGAGAAAGGGAGAAAGAGGAAGCACAGTTTTTAGTTTTTAATTTTAAGTTTTTAGTTGGCTTCACCTGTTTGAGACGTCTTGACGATAGCCGTCAATATGCGGATCAGTTCCAAGCTTTCATCTGCCAGCGGTGAAATTTTAGCTTCAGGAACCAACTTCGAGTCTCGCAGAAGCCGGAGCCAGTAATGCTTTTCGCGTGCTTCTTTTGAGGCGATGGACATTTTGGCGATGAAGTCCGCCCGGCTTACGCCAGCCAGCGCTTCTTCAACATTTGCACCGATGGCGGTTCCCGAACGCAGGATTTGTCCCGCTATTTCAAATTCCTTTTGCTCCTTCAACCACCTCGCCAGCGCAATGGTTCGCAAGGCGAAAGCGTAGCTCTTGTCTTTGACGAGGCTTGGCTTCATGGCGTGGAGCGCAGAACTAAAAATTCAAAACTAAAAACCCTATTCCCCCGGCAGTTTTGCGGCCGCGCCGGGATACAGCTTTTGATAATCCGTCGCCTGCACGCCGATAATGGCGGCGACGCCGAGGATGTCGTGCGGATTGGAACCGCGCGAGACGTCGGCGGCGGGGCGGTTCAAACCGAGTAGAATCTGGCCGTAATAATTTGCCTTGCCGATGACGCCGAGCATCTTGCTGGCAATGTTGCCGGAATTGAGGTCAGGAAAAATCAACACGTTCGCGCGACCGGCCACCTGGCTATCGTGGAGTTTGCGTGAGGCAATTTCCGGCACGAGCGCGGCATCCACCTGCAGTTCGCCGTCAAAGTCGGCCTCGATGTTAAGCTGTGCCGCCTTGCGCCGGGCCGCCGCCGTGGCCGCCTGCATCTTGCCGATGGACGGATGCGCTGCGCTGCTGCCCTTGGTGGAGAATGAAAGCATCGCCACATGTGCCCGCACACCGAGCATGTGCCGCGCGAGCCGGGCGGTGGAAACGGCGATGTCCGCGAGCTGCTCGACATTCGGATCGGGAATCACGCCGCAATCCGCCATGAACAGCGTGCCGTTGTGGCCGATGCGCGTATCCTCGACTTCGATGACGGCGCAGCTCGACACCGCGCCGATGTCCGGTGCCGGTTGCACGATCTGGAACAACGGCCGTAGCACGCTGCCGGTGATGTGCGACGCGCCGGAGACGAGACCGTCGGCCTGGTGCATCGCCAGCATCATCGCGCCGTAAAAATTTGGCTGCATCATCGCATCGCGCGCCTCGGTGGGGCGCAGGCCTTTTTCGCGGCGTATACGGTAGAGCCGGCTGGAAAAATTTTCCAGATCCTCGCTCGTCGCGGGATTGATGACGCGGATGCCGTCCAGGGAAATCTTCAATTGCTCCGACAAGGCGCGGATCTTCGCCTGATCGCCCAGAAGGATCGGCACGCCCATGCGCAGCGCGTAAAACTGCCGCGCGGCCTGCAGGATGCGCGGTTCCTCGCCTTCCGGAAAAACGACCCGCTTGGGATGCCGCTGCATCTTTTCGATGACATTGCCGATGAAACGCATGGGTTCAGTTTCGGGTTGAAGGTAGAAGGTTGCAAGTTCAGAAAATTGACTTGGGTGCCCGCGGCGGTTAGCCTTGGGCACACATGCAGGAAATCATCGAGAAGCTGCTCATTTTGCAGGACCGCGACCGGAAAATATCCCGCGTCACCCAGGAACTTGCCCACATCGGCCCCGAACGCGAATCGCTCAAGGCCAAGGCCGCCAGCACGCAACACGCGCTCGACGCGGCGAAGCTGCGCGTGAAACAGATCGAATCCGAGCGCAAACAGCGCGATTTGGAAATCGAGGCCAAGAAAGCGCAAATCGAAAAATATCTGAACCAGCAGCTCCAGACGCGCAAGAACGAGGAATACAAGGCGCTCACCCACGAAATCGAGATGGCCAAGGAAGTCATCTTCAAGATCGAGGACGCGGAGATTGTTTTGATGGAGCAGGCCGAGGTCGCGCAGAAAAATGTGGTGGCCGCCGCCGCCGAGGCCGCCGCCGCCAAAAAACTTGTGGACGACCAGATCGGCCAGTTGAACTCACGCGAGGAAAATCTGAAGAAGGAATTCGCCGAACTGACCGCCGGGCGCGGGGCGCTGGCCGCCGCCGTAGACGACTCCACGCGCAGCCGCTACGAACGTCTGTTCAAGAGCAAGGGCGAGAACGTGGTGGTGGGCATTGAGCACAGCGCGTGCGGCGGCTGCCACATGAAGCTACCCGCGCAGATCGTGACCAGTTGCCGGGGCGCCGGCGAACTGGTGACCTGTCCGAGTTGCGGCCGGATCCTGTATTTCACCCGCGACATGATTCTGACGGCGGCGGAATAGTTTTATCTTCAACCCGAAGGCGCGAGAGCGGTTCAACTTTCGTGCCTTTGTTATTTTGCCAGCGCGCTGGCGGCGGCTTGTTGGAATGCGCGGCGGACTTCGCTGGCGTCGCTGTTCGGAAAATTCGCCCGCTGCACCATCAGCACATAGGCGACGCCCTTCACGGGATCAATCCATGCCTGTGTGCCCCACGCGCCGCCGTGGCCGAAACTGCCGGGTGAGAGCATGGCGGCCACGCCTGCATGCGGCTGGCGCAGGATGCAGGTGCCGATGCCCCAGCCATAGTTCGCACCCAGATTTTCCTTCTGAAAAAATCCTGTCGGCAGATCGCCGGTCTGCGGCGTGGTGATGAATTTCATCGCGTCGGGGCTAAGATAGCGTTGGTCGCCAAGGGTGCCGCCGTTCAGGAGCATCTGGCAGAAACGCGCGTAGTCGGGTGCTGTCGAGTAAAGTCCGCCGTTGCCCAGCGGCGGGCGGTTTGGCGTGCCTTCATAGCCGGGGCGAAGCGGCACGGGTTCCAGTGCGCCGGTGTTCTGATTTTTTGCATAGCCGGTGGCGATACGGGCGCGTTGCGCGGCGGTCGGATGGAAGGTCGTGTCATTCATGCCCAGCGGGTCGAAAACCCGGTGTTGGAGAAACGAGTCAAAATTCGTGCCACTAGCCACTTCCACGATTCGTGCGGCGGCGTTGATGCCGCTTTGCGTGTATTTCCACTTCTCGCCCGGCTCGTATTGCATCGGTGCGGCGAGCCAGAGCGGCACCAGATCGGCGAGCGTATGGGCTTGTAACGCCGCGGCAGTGTCCGCCTCGCCCAAACCGGAAGTGTGCGTGAGCAGTTGCTTGATGGTAAGGTTTGCCGGCTTGCCCGAAGGCGTCTTGAGTTTGGCAAACTCCGGCAAATATTTTGCAACAGGATCCGCGACGTTTAGCTTGCCCTCGTCCTGAAGCATCAGAACCGCCGTGGCGGTGATGGGCTTTGTCATCGAAGCGATCCAGAAAAGTGCCTCGGGCGTGATCGGCTTTTTTGTCGCCACATCGGCCAGTCCGGTGCTTTCGAGGTGGAGGAGTTTGTCTTTTGCGACGATCACGGTGACCGCGCCGGCGATCTCATTTTTTGCCACCATCTCCTGCATCGCCGAGCCGATGCCCGGCAGCACCGGTTCGCCGGCAACCGGCCAGCCGAGGCTGAGAGTCGTGGCGAGAACAAGTTTGGCGGTTAGACGGCGGAGATTTAGATGGTGTGTCATGATGCGTGTTTGCCTGATCGGCTTGCGGGTGTGGCGGGTAACAAACCAAATCATGTGCAGATTGTCAAAGGCAGAGCACCGCTTCGGCTGGAGCAGGAATATTATTTGGCGGGTTTATTCCAATAATTTCTTCAATGTCGGCTCCATCGCTTCGGCCCAAATGGCGTAGCCTTGCGGTGTCGGATGAAGATAGTCTTTCATGATTTCCGGTGAGATGCTGCCGTCGGCGTTCAGAAATTTTGCGCCGATGTCGAGGAACGTCACGCCGTCCTGACCGTCGAATTGAGCAAGCAGTTTGTTTAACGCGTCGGTCTTCAGCCGGCCCGCGTCAGGTTTCGCGCCGCGTGGGAAAACACCGAGCAGCAGGATTTTTGTCGGCGGCGAAATTTTCCGGATTTCATTGCAAATTGCGCGCACGCCGGCGGCGATGTCTTTGGGCGCATTCAAGTCGCGGTTGTTGGTGCCGATCATGATGATAGCGACTTTCGGCGTAGCACCCTCGAGTTCGCCATGCTGAAGACGCCAGATTACGTTTTCGGTGCGATCCCAGCCGTAGCCGAGGTTCAACGCATTGCGCTTGCCATAAAACTTGTTCCAGACTTCGTCGGCGCGCTGAAATTTGTCGTTTGGATCGCCACCCCAGAAATGCGTGATTGAATCGCCGATGAAAACCAACTGCGGCTTGCGTTCTTTTACGAGTGCGCAAATCGCGGCATGCCGTTTCTCCCAATCGTATTTCGGCCAGTCGCGTGACTGCGTGCATGGCACCAGCGTGCTTGGCAACGTGGTTGCGCCGGGCAATGTGGCGAATTTCGCTTCGGTCAGTGCGCTTTTATCTTTGCGGTCCGTGCTGAACGCGCGGGCTTTCACAACGCCGCCGCCTGGCAAGACGATGGGGGCGAGGTAGGCACCGGATTTTGCGGTTGGGTCGGAGTTGTCGAGCGAGTAGCGGATGATAGAGTCGGCGGACGTGCCGGTGATTGTAACGGTGCCGCTGGCATCTCGGTTCAATACGGGTGCGGCGAGTTCGGCGGTCGCAGTGACGGCGAACAATGCGAACAACAGCGAGAGAAATACAAATCGAATTTTCATTTTGTCCTTTCAGTCTTACTGGAAGTTTTTAAACAGTTGTCACTCATTTTATTTTATCGGTCTGATCCGCTTTGCCAGCAAAAACATCAATGATCGTCCTGACCTTTGACCGTCAGGCGTAAGTTGTCGATATAGCAGACACCATCCAGCGCATCGCTGCAGAACAGGCCGAGCGAAGTCACGGAGGTGAACTCGGCATCCAAAGCCTGCTTGATTTCCTTTTTCGTGCCGTCGGCGAGCGTCACAGCAATGGACGCCGCGCGCGCGGTGCCTTCTAGCGGGAACGAGATTTCCACATGCGTCCAACTGCCGGAGGCGACCGTGGCGATGATGTTGTCGCCAGACTTGATTCTGCCGGCGGCGGTGAACATCACATTCGGCGACGAGACAAATTGCTTCTTCGGATTTCCGCGTCGGGAATAATCCCGGAAGCTGAGGTCGAGGGTTGCGGCGGCATCCACCTTTTGCTTCACGTCGCAGGCAAACGTCACCGTGCCATGTTCCAACTGCGTCGGAAATTGGTAGGTCAGGTAGGGGTAAAACGGTTTGGCGGCGTTTTTCCTGTCAGTTGCCACCAACGCGTGACCCCCGTTTTTTCCAACCCCGTCACGCACCTGAAAATTCGCCTCCGGCGTGCCGCCACTCAATGAGAATCCGCGCGGCAACTGTCCCACCGGAATATCATCCGGGAAAACCGCGAAACCGGTGAACGCGCGCGGCCCGGAAAGCTTCATCTGGTAGAAAGGCGGTGGAATTGTTTTTGCCGTCGCGGCGACATCCTTGAATGCCGGTTCCAAGCCGGCGGCGGCAATGTCGAAAGGCACGAAGCCGAGCGCGAACGCAGGCGAGGATTGCTTGAGACGAAAATCACCGTTTGCTGGATCTTCAAACAGCGGATCCACATTAAGCGAACCGGCATCCTGACCGGCGGCCTGCCATTCAGCAAAAGTCTGGCCGTTGAATTGGAATGGCTTCCCAGCGAAATTCCAGTAGAGGTTGTCGTGACAGTCAAAAAGCGATTTCTCCATGCCCGCCTCAACCATGTTGACGCTGTCGAAATACATCAGATTGTGCGTGAAAATATTTGCATGGGCATACGGTCGCTTGTGGCAACGCACATAAACTTCCTTGGTTCCCTCAAAATCATAAACCGGCCCGAGAATGTTGTTGCGGATGACATTTTGCGCGCCGCCATTCATGTTGAAAGCCTGCGTCCCGACGTGATAGACAAAGTTTTTCTCCACCAGCATTTCCGAGGAGCCCTCGTCCAAATACAGCCCGAGCTGCCAGTAATGTTTGGCGAACGGGCTTTTCACATTGTCACGGGTAACATTGCCGCGAATCACGGTGCCCGGCTGGCGGCCAAGGGTGTAAATGCTGGCCCCGTCGGCGATGAGGGTCAGGACATTGCTGATGCAGTTATATTCGATGTGATTCGAAGCGCAGGAGGTAGGGTTGGCGTGCCACGCCCAGCCGAGCGCGATGCCGGAGTAGGGAAAATTCCAGATCTGGTTATGACTGATGACGGTGTCGCGCACAATTCCGCCCCAGACCGCGTTGGCGGAAAAATACATGATGCCGCCATCAGAAATCGCGCAGTTCTCAATGCGATTGCCGGTGGGCAACTCAGGATACTTCGCATCCGTCTTCATGCTGATGTCGCCAACCTTGATGCCGCCACCGCCCAGATCGAAAAGGCGGCAGCCGATGATCTTATTGTTTTGCGAGCCAAGCTCGAGGCCGATGCCGTAGTTGCCCGTCTGTGAAACCGTGCAGCGCTGGAAGGTGCAATCTTTCGCCCCGGTCAGTTCTATCGCGGCGGGCAGATCGGGCTGCCCTTGGGAGCCACCGTAACCTTCGCGTGGCAGCGGCGATTCATTGTGCGCAAAAACGAGATGATCGAACGCCAGGTTCGATACAAAGTTGCTGTGATTGTAATCGCCCGTCAGGGTCATCACCTTGACGAGACGAGGCACCACGACGCGCGTGTCTGCCAAGGTCTCACCAACGCGCGGCAAATAAGTGAGCACGCCCGTCGGGCGATCCAGATACCATTCGCCGGGCGCCTTCAGTTCCTCCTTCACATTCTCGATGAAGTAGGGCTGCAGTCCGTCTTGATTCACCGCGAAAGTCGGCATGCCGGTAAAAGTCACGATGTTCTTTTCGGTATCAACCTTCTGGACAAACAGCCGTGAGGAACTCCAGACATGCAAAATCACCACCTCCACGTCGGAGAGATTTTCCCATTGCTTGAAATCGCCGGGAGCAAAATAAAAATCGTTCTGCGCGGCCCGATGTGCTGGTGCGTTTTTACGCTTGGGCGAATAGGTCAGACCATCCACGCGTTTCATGCCGATCTGCGGCCGATAGCGGCGTTCATAGGGCTGGCCATTAGTGGAAACAAAGAGCTGCCGGAAATTTTGCGCTCCGGATTTAACCTCGGGCAATTTCACGGTCCAGCGGCGAACGTTATTCACCGTGCTTTCACGAAAACCACGGATCACCTGCCCGCCGCTCAACACCGCCTGTTCATTGGGTGCCGAACGCCACACTATCGGCGCAGCCTTGGTTCCGGAATCCTCCGCCGTGAACGCGAGCGTCTCCGGCAGCAGGTAGAGACCACCGGCAAGTTGCACGCTGAACGGCCCGGGATCTCCCTTTTGCTTCGCCGCCCGAATCGCATCGCGCGCATGTTGCGGTGTGGCAAAGGGGCTGGCTTGGGTGCCGGGATTGGCATCATTCCCGTTGAGAGCGACGTAGAAGTCTACAGCGGTGGCAGCGGGGACAATAATCAACCACACACCCATGATAATTGGGGTGATGGTTGCTGCTGATTTCATAGGCTGGTGCCGATCTTAAATATTTCTTTGCCTCTTCGGAACTAGCCAAGCTGGCCCGTAAGCCGACGGGCGGCCTCCTGGGCTTTGACAGCGATTTCACCCGCCTTGAGCGCATGCGCCTGAGTCATGGCAACTTCCGTGCGGTGCAGACAATCCAGAATGAATTCACCAAAGAAGCGGAAGCCGACCTGGCCGGTCACGTTGAGATGGTATTCACCTTTTTTATCAACGATATAGACATGGTTGCCGCTTTTTTCGCGGCCAACTTCCACATACTTTCTGAGTTCAATCGAGCCCTCGGTTCCCAGAATAAAACAGCGGCCATCACCCCAGGTGCTTAAGCCGTCAGGTGTGAACCAGTCAACCCGGATGTAATTTGAGGCTCCGCTGCTGCCGATCAAGGAGGCTTCACCGAAATCTTCCAACCCGGGATAATCCGGATGCCCGAAGTTTCCAACGGCGGAATTGGTGACCACGGCTTCCGTGGATTTTGAATAGGTCAAGAATTGTTCAAATTGATGGCTGCCGATGTCGCAAAGGATACCACCATATTGCGGCCGGTTAAAAAACCAGGCGGGCCGTGTCTTCAAGCTCAGGCGATGGGGAGCGAGATTGACCACTTGGATGACTTTGCCGATGGCACCGCGTTCCAGCAGGTCGGTGGCATACATGGCGGCCTCGACATGGATGCGTTCGGCATAATAGACCATGTATTTTCGTCCGGTGCGGGCGATGGTTGCCTTGATCTGGTCAAGTTGCTCGATAGTCGTGAAGGGAGCCTTGTCGCTGAAATAATCCTTGCCGGCATCCATGACTTGGCATCCCAAGGCGGCGCGTTCGTTGGGAATGGCCGAAGAAGCCACCAGTTTCACTTCGGGATCGGAAAGAATCTCCTCTACCGAACGGGCGACTTTTGCTGCCGGGAATTTTGCCAGAAACGCTTTGGTGCGTCCCTCATCGGTATCAAATATCCACTTGATGGTGGCACCCGCCTCGGTGAGGCCGTTGCACATGCCGTAGATATGCGCGTGGTCAATCTTGGCAACTGCCATGACAAATTCGCCCGGCTTTACCACAAGGTTTGTTTTGCCGAGCGGGGCGTAATTGGCGCCGTCCGTTTTTTGGAAGTTCAACTCCTCGGCCTTGGTTTCTCTTGGCAGAAAAGAGCCGGCTGCCAAAGCGACCGTAGATTGGGCAATAAAGGTGCGACGATTCATAAGATGAGCAATTTAGGATGTCAGAAAGCTAAAATGAAACGGCCACGCAATCAAGAGTGTCTTCTTTTTTTCAGAAATCACTTCTGCCCAGACTTGATTTTTGCCACTTGGTTGCAAGTGTGGCACCTGACGAAATGATTTCATGGAAATAATGTCTGCATCAAACACGAAAAGCGACGTTAAAAGCGACGTTAATGATGCATGGGGTTTTGCAAATTGTAATTTATTCACTTCATTTGAATCTACTCTTGGAATTGCCACATGATGTGGGTTAAGGGCGATCTGTTAGCAATTAGCAAATCATTCGTTAGATGATAATTTTAATACCTCTGACCATTTTCTGCATTGTTTACACCATTGTCACCAGTTCGCCACTTTTCTGTAACCATCTCCCGTAATGATGCCTAAAATTAATATCCCAGTTGGACTTAATTTAAACGAAGGCGGAAAAGTTTATTATCCACAACTACAAGTTTAATGTTTGAAACAGGGGCAAGGAATGAGGACGACAAGTCCAATGTTTTCACCTGACTTCAGAATTTTATAACAGATACAAAGCCAACCCTGATGAAACCCCAATACAACCTCTGCTTGTTTTTTTCTTTGATGGCCAAAATGTTTTCCATGCCAATGCGGCGAACGGTGCTTGCCCGGATGACGGTAGTCGCACTATTCGTTGCGTCGCTATCGGTATCTCAAGCGGCAACCATTACCGCTTGGACGTTTGAAAATAATTCGGCTGGCGCAAACAATGGTCCGTCTCCCTCCACAGGTTCTGGCACGGCAACTTCCATTGGGATGGATCTTAGTGGGACGCCTGGTTGCGACATTGTGTTAGGCGCATCCGCTGACACTGGCGCAAACACCGTTGCGAATCTTACACAAGTGTGGCGTGTGCGGTCGGTGACCGGCGGAAATGGCTGGACGAGCACGGCTGGGATTGGGACGCAGGGCGCGAAGTTCGCCGTGAGCACGGTGGGCTACAACAGCATCACGGTCACTTTCGATTGGTATGTAACCAGCAAAGGCGAAGGCAAATTACAGTTTCAATACACCACGGACGGAACCACGTGGAACAATCTTGCGCTGACCCTTGGTGGAACGACTGCCAACATCCAAGTGAAGAACAACAGCAGTTCTTCCAAAACAGTTAACGGATCCTATGTTCAAGCGTCTGGAGGACAGGATTGGTTCACCACGTTGACCGCAACGATTACCGATGCAAATGCGGCCAATAATGCGAATTTTGCCATCCGTATGGTGAACGCTTCGACGGGAACCGATTGTATCGACGCCTCCGGAAATGCACTGGGTAGCACCGGCAACTGGCGCTTTGACAACGTGACCATCAGTGGCACCCTTATCCCGCCGGCCATTACCGGTGCGGCCACTGCCACAGCATTTACCACCACTTACGGCACAGCTTCAACTGCACAAAGTTTTAGTGTCTCTGGTGCTCACCTGACTGACAATCTCATCGCCACGGCCCCAACCGGGTTTGAAGTATCAAGCGATGGGGTAAATTATGGCACCACTGCAACCTTTACGCAGAGCGGCGGCACCGCCAGTGGCACTCTCCGTGTTCGTCTGGCCGTCACGGCTACTGTCGGTGGCAGTTATGACAACCAGAACATCGTTCTTTCCAGCACGGGTGCGACCAGTGTGAATATTACCACCGCTTCCAGTGCAAACAGTGTTTCCGCCAAGGCTCTGACAATTACGGCAAATGATGTAAGCACACCGTTGGGGAGTGCGCTCTCCAGTCCGGTCACCGGCTCGACCGCGTTCACCAGCAGCGGATTGGTGAATGGTGATACCATCAGTTCGGTAACCATCACCTATGGCAGTCATGGCAATGCTGCTGCGGGTGGCAGTTTCCCCGGCGAAGTGACTCCTTCCGCAGCCGTTGGTTCGCGTCTCGGTAATTACACGATTACTTACAATTCAGGCACGCTCAATGTGACCACCACGCCGACCATCACCATCACGGGCGGCCCGCTGCACTTCAACAACGTGGCCGTGAACGGCACCTCCGCAGAGCAAACCTACACGGTAGGCGGCCAGTATCTGACGGCACCCATCGTCATTACGCCACCCGCTAATTTTGAAATTTCCACCACCAGCGGCTCGGGCTTCGTGGCGAATCCCTCCACGCTTTCATTGACGCCGTCCGGCGGCACGGTGGATAGCACGACGATTCACGTCCACTTCAAACCGACGGCGCAACAGGCTTACTCCAGCGTCAATATCACCCACGCCACCACCGGTGGAAATTCGCCCAACGTGGCCGTCGATGGAGCAGGCGTCAGTTCACCCACAGTCACTTCGTCGGCTGCCACATCCATCAGTGCAACCAATGCGATCTTGAATGGCAATGTGACTTCAGACGGCGGCACCACGGTTTTGGAACGCGGCTTTTGCTACAAGACGAGTGCGGGCGTAACCATTGCTGACAACAATACGATTGTCGCCGGCTCCACGGGTGCATTCAGCACTAATCTGACCACCTTGAGTGCCAACCAGCAGTATTATTTTGTGGCCTACGCCACCAATTCGCAGGGCATCACCTTGTCCGCTGAACAGAATTTCTGGACGCTGGCCAAAACGCCGACCGCGCCGACCGTGAGTTTGCCAACCACGAATACGCTTGTTGTGACGGTTGGTGCTGGTGACGGCAATCCGTCATCTACCTTCTATGCCATTCAAGAGACCAACTCCGGAAACTATGTGCAGGTCAACGGCACGTTGGGAGCATCGGCGGTATATCAGACAGCTTCCACTTGGTTGAGTAAGACCGTCACCAATTTGTCCCCAGGCATTTTCTATTCATTCGCGGTCAAAGCGCAAAATGGTGCCGCAGTGGACAGCGCCTTTGGTCCGGCGGCGACGGCCAGCACTTTAGCCTTGCCGTATCAGGCGACGGTAACACCATTCACGCCGGGAAATCTGGCCATTCTATCCCCGGATATCGGCAACGCCGCGCAAACTACATGTCACATCCTTGAAATCAATCCCATTTCCTTGAACCAGAACAGTCCGGTGCAGAACATCGCCATCAACGGCACCACCGGAAATCCCGGAGCGGCGTTGACCATTGGCACCTCTGGCACCTCCGGCGGCTTATCATCGAGCTCGGACGGAACCTTGTTGTGCTTGGCTGGCTATAACACCACCAACCTGACAGCGGCGGGTGGCGCGAACACGGTTCAACGCGGGGTGGGGACGTTGAACGGTGCCGGTCTGTTTACTCTTGCGGCGACTTATCAAGGAAATGGGGCTGCCGGCAATCAGACGCGCAGTGCCACGACGGTGGATAATCAGAATTTCTATTGGGCGGACAAAGGCGGTCTTTATACCAACAACGCGACTTCGCCTAGCGATGGCCAAAATGTGCTCCGCATCAAGAGCTTTGGCGGCACGGTTTATGTCATGAACCAGCAGGGCTTTGCGAGCGTGGTTTCCATCGTGAGTCCTGATGCCAGCCGGCTGTATGCGATGCCGGGTTTTCCGACGGCGATAGATGCCAATGCAAAGGATTTTTATTTGATTTCGTCCGGCCAAAATGGTTCGACCTACGACATTCTTTATCAAGTGGATTCCACTATCGCCACGGTGGGGACGATTTACAAATATTCCTTGGTGGCCGGTCAGTGGACGGCGAATGGCAGCTACAGCACTTCCTTTGGCGGTTACGGAATTTGTGCGGCCAAGAGCGGTAACGGCGCGGTGTTGTATGTCGTCACCGGATTGGGTACGGCAGCCGGAAATAGCATTGAGAAGCTGACAGATACGGCTGGGTATAATGACGACATCATGATTACGGATAATGGAACACTCTACACCGCGCCCGGGCAGGCGAGCTTCAAATCCGTGGCTTTCACTCCGGTGTCTTATACGGTGACTTATGATGGCCATGGCAACACCGGTGGCAGTGTGCCGGTGGACAGCGTGCCGCATGGTGTGGGCGCATCGGTGACAGAGCTTGCCAATACTGGCAACCTGACCAAGACCGGTTATGTCTTTGCCGGCTGGAACACCGCCGTGAATGGCGGTGGCACAAATTCCGTCGGCGGCATTAACTTTAATATCACTTCCAATACGACCTTCTACGCGCAGTGGGCGCCGGTCAATGCGGCCGTGACTAACTCGGTGGAAGTTGCCAGCAGCGTAACTTACACGGTTGACGCGACGCAGCCTCCTTTTGCAGGCGTCAGCGCGCCCTACGGTTATCAATGGTATTTTGGTTCCACCCCGTTGGCCAATCAGACGGGTGCGACCCTGACCCTGAACAATTTGCAATTCACTGATGCCGGAGCGTATTCGGTGGTGGTGAGCAACACGGCGGGTTCTCTCCCGGTGATTACCAATCTGGAGGCCGTTCTGGCGGTGGTGGATACCCATCCGCCGATTTTAAACCTGCCCTCAACAATCAACGCGACTAATGGCTCGGGCAGTATGCAAGTATCCTTCAATCCCACGGCCACGGATGCTGGCACACCGAATGTGCAGGTGATTTGCTCGCCGGCTTCCGGCAGCTACTTTGCGCCGGGCGTTAGCTTGGTGAGTTGCTATGCGACCGATAACTCCGGAAACACTGCCAGCGGCAGCTTCTATGTGAATGTGGTCAATACCAATGCCACCACCAACATCGTCGTGAATGGTCGAATATATCTGCCTTATGCGACGAACCTGGCCGTGAACACTTGGGTGTGGATTGATGCGGATCCGACCAACGGCAGTCCGATGCGCGCCACGCAGCGACTCTTGGGCGAACGCGAAGTGACAGAAAAAGGGATCTTTTTTTCCAGTTTGAACTTTACTCAAGTCACGCCAACCACCACTGGTAATACCGTGACATATGACTATTCCGCCCAAAGCAGCAAAAAATCCTACACGGTCGGCCAGTTGGCGAACAAATATGATCCTATCGTGATTGGGCCGGATGGATTGGCCTACATCACGGATGGCCATCATACCATGGCGGCCTATCTGCTGACCAATAGCCCGATTCATGACATGATTCCCGGCTATCATCGCGTGGCCTTTGGTCAGATCGTCGAAAATCTGTCAGGTCAGGGCACGGTCAATGATGCCTGGTGGCAGGCGCGTGAGGCGGAAAATAACGCGTATCTTTACGGCACCAATGGCGATCAATTGATTTTTCCAAGCGAACCGAATTACGCCACCTCCCAGCCGATTCTCCCCAGCGTGGTGACAATGCCCGCCTCGCCGTCCAATTTTACCAATAACGGAGTGAACGCCATGATTGATGACAATGGCCGCAGTCTGGGTTGGGGCGTGCGTCAGGGCATTGTGCCGAGTGCCTATGACAGCGGGGGCAATACTATCGTCGGTTACGCCAACACTGCGCCCGACGGTTCGGCGATTAACTTTGTCGATTTCTTCTGGGGCGATTTCTTCCGCAACCGCGTGGTTTGGAACAATGGCTTGACGCCCACCGGCAATGGCGACGCGAATGTGATCAATGCACCGCTCAGTTTCTTTATCGCTTCGGCGAATGGCATCGCGCTTGCAAAATCTGAGCTGTATCGTGACCAGAATGGCCGCAGCCTGTTTGATTACACGAATTTGGTGATGTTTGCTGGTTATTACACCAATGCTAACACCGTTGCGTGGGCCAAGACCGCAATCGGAAATGGTTTGGCTGTCGCTGGTGACACTTACAACCTGTATCTGCGGGATGATTCCACCATCGCCGGCGACATCATTCCTTCGGCGCTCTCCACCAACATCCTGCACATCGACACGGCCGTCGGCATGACCGTGACGCAGTTAGTCCAAAACGTGAAATACCTTTACATCAACGGGGGGGCGCAGCTGACCACCGCCTTCCCTGATGCATCCTCAACGGTGACCAACAGCACGCTGACATTCCCGGCTGGCACCGGTCAGGTCTCGCTGAACAACATCAGCTATGTCAGTTCGGCGTCGGTGATCAGTAACGGAATTTGCTCGGTCAACGGCGTGCTAAACAGCCCGCTCGTGACCGTGGCCAGCGGCAGCACTTTGCACGGCAACGGCACCATCAACGGCACGGTGTCAGTGCAAAATTCGGCAACCCTATCACCCGGCAACTCAATCGGCATCTTGACCGTGAACGGAGATTTGACATTGTCTGGAACTACAGTCATGGAAATCAATAAGAGTGGTTCAGTGTTGACGAATGATCTCATCACCGGTGTGACGAATCTGACCTTTGGTGGGACGCTGACAATCAGTGCCAGTGGAGATGCGTTAGTAGGCAGGGAAAGCTTCACCTTATTTACGGCGAAGAGCTACAGCGGCACGTTTGCGGCGACAAATCTACCGACGCTCGGGGCCAATCTGGTTTGGGATCTATCACAACTGGCGCAGAACGGCACCATCCAAGTTAAGGCGGTTGGTCCGGTGGCGGCGAACGATCTGAACGTAACGCGTGCGTATGGCAAGACGCTGAAGATTGCGCTGACCGCGTTGCAAGCTCAATGGAGCTTTGTTGCCAACGACGTCGTCACGCTGGTGGACAAGGATGCGACGAGCACCAATGGGCAGACTTTGACGGCCGTGGGCTGGACCAGCGGCACGGGCATTGCCATATCCGACGCCGGCTTCAGCAGTGCCTACATCAGTTACCCGACCACCGGCTCGAACCCCGATCAGTTCAAGTATCGCATCAAAGGCAACAACGGCGTTACGGTCGAGGGCAAGGTGAACATCACGGTCGACTATTCCACCCAAAAAGGAACAATTTCTGCACCTGCAGTTATCGGCGGTAATATTACATATAAGTTCCTTGGCCGCCCCGGTTACCACTATTGGGTGCAGCGCTCGACACCCGACGCCAACAACTTTGTAAACTATCAGAGGATTACCATTCCCGTTACCGGCCTTTACCTCTACACGGACAGCAATCCGCCGGGCGGATCCGCCTATTACCGGCTGTCCTGGGATCCGGCCAACCCGTAAAAACAAGTTAAAACCATTTACTAAAAAGATTATGAAAAACCTGATGAAACTGCCAATGGCGACGGTGCTGCTGACGCTGGTGCTGGGGGCAAATGTGGCGCGAGCGGATTACACATTTCTCGCGATGCCCAATATCAACACGACGGTGAACGACACGACCACGTTGAGTTCCTTTGGCACGGTCAGTGGGTTTTCCGTGTATGGATCGGGATCGGGATTGAGTTTGGTTTTGAATTTGACCTCGGCGGATACATTGTTTTCCGTGAATGATGTCTATGCGAGCTTGGTTCACATCAATAGCCAGAATCCTGGCAGTTCACCTGCGAGTGTGTTTTTAAATGGGACGGGGGGATTTCCTGTAGTTGGGGCGGGGACATACACGCCAACGTTGAGCTTGGGGATTGCGGCAGGGTGGCTGGTGAATGGGACGTTGAATGGAGATTGGGGTCTATATGTTGACACGACTAGGAGCGGAGCCAATTTTACGGTGAACAGTTGGAGCTTGGAGGCTACCCCCGAGCCGAGTCAGGTGGCGGCAATGGCCTTATTACTGGGCTTTGGTGGGTTAGTTTTTGTCGGTCGTTGTTTTCTGAAAAAAGCCTGAATTGTTCCCTTATAAAGTTCTGTTTTCAACTAAAGCCTGAACTGAAAAGTTCAGGCTTTTTGTTCAGCAATTTTTATTTTTCTGCCCACGTCATCGCAACATGACGACCGAAGAAATGTTTTTATTACAGGGATAAAATTGATTAGACTTATCGCTTCGATGGATTGTCTGGAGATGAGGTAAACAGTTTTCAAATTTCTGGATCATTGCCATCAATCAGGTTGATTTTGTGCCAATATTTTTTAAAACATGGTTCAGGACGCACTGGCTAAACCTGCTGCTGGCGGGGTTAGGTTTCTTTCCTTTGTTGCGGCTATTCGTATTTATGCTGTGGCAGCACCCGGCTTACCAGTTTTTCCCACTTGCTTGGGTTGGGGCAGGTTGTTTAGGGTGGCGAGCGTGGCGTGAATTTCCGGGAGCAGTTGTTCCCGGTCAAGGTTGGGTGGGACAGGTTTTATTCATGCTGACCAGTCTGGTTTTTTTAATGGCGAATTTCCTTTGGTCGCCATGGCTGGGTTATTGGTCGTTGCTGCTGTTGTTGGCAACCGTGTTGTGGCGTTGGGGTGGACACGCTGCCTTGCAGTCTTTCTTTCCCGTGTTACTAGTACTGGCAAGCATTATCCCCCCTCCGCTAAACTGGGATCAGGTGTTGACGTTGTGGCTGCGTTCGGTAGCGGTTTCCACTAGCAGCAAACTATTAGATTGGTTTCAAGTCATTCACGTTTTGGAAGGTAACACCCTGATGCTACCCGGAAAATCGCTGCTGGTGGAAGAAGCCTGTAGCGGAATCAACTCAGTGGTGTTGTGCGGCTCGCTTTGCTTATTTTATCTACTTTGGCAAAGGCGTCCGCTTGTCTGGTCGTTGCTGGCTTTGCCAGTGACTTTTGCCTTTGTTGTGCAGGGTAATATCATTCGCATCACTTCCGGTGCGCTGGTTTATTATCATTGGCACATAAATTGGCTGTCCGGACGACGGCACGAGGCAGTCGGTCTAGTTTTGCTTCTAGTCTATGCAGGATTGATTTTGAGCCTGGACCAATTGTTGTTGTTTTTTCTAAAGCCGATGCAAGAGCGTCAGCCAAAGTTCATTGGGCCGGATAGCCAAAAGGTTTCTGTTGCAACCTCAAAGCTCCCCGCGTTTGGACTGCTTGACTTGGCAATAAATAATTACGGATGCCTGATTGCCCTTGTGGGTTTGGGCGGTCTGATTACCCGACTAATTTTGGCCGGATCTCACGGCGAGATTCAGGTCAAGCCACTGGTGCCGGAAACGAGTGTGTCACGAAATCTGCAACTTTCCCTACCTGCTACGTTGGGCAGTTGGCAGCAAACCAAGGCAGCTCCGGATGTGCATTTAGTTGAGACTCTTGCTGTCCATTCACTGGTTTGGCACTACGTTCGCAACGGCGTCACAGCGGAGGTCGCGGTGGATTATCCGCTCGACGGATTTCATAATGTGCGAGTTTGCTATGTGAGTAGCGGATGGCTGGTCAACTCTGAGCAGAAGTTGCTACTCAGTGACAATGCGGGTCTGTCGGTGTTCCGGTTGATGTTGGAAAAAACGACGGGAGAATTTGCCGTGGTTTTTCACGGGGTGATCAATGAAAATGGCGAATGGCTACAGCCGGAATCTAGAGGGGAAGGTCGATTTAGTGAGTTTCTTCCTAACTTCAAGCCGATCAGCTATCGCATCCAAGTTTTTTTAGCCGATGAAAATCCACTGCCACCTGATCAAGTGGATGCGACCCGAAACCTTTTTATTCAGGCGAGCCACTGGCTTTACCCGCAAATGGTCAAACAATTTTATCCCTTCCATCGTCCATGAAGCGTGGTTTTGCCAATAAGATTGATAAGTGGCTCGCCAGTCGTCCGTGGCTGGCCTTCTGTTGGGGACTGCCCGCGGTGGTCGCTGGCTTGTTGGTCTTGGTGGCGTTGGTGCTCACCCATACTAACCGGCTCAACCGCGAGGAGTTAACCCAGCGATTGGGTCAGGTCACTCGTAATGCGCTTTCAACCCGGCAGTATGAACTCGCTCGGGTCGCTGCTCGGCGCGGACAGTTTTACGCCCTCACTTTGCAAGAGTCGCTCGAGTGGAAATTTTATCAGGCCATCGCACTCAATCAGTTGGGTCAGGTGGCTTCCGCCGAAAAACTCATGCGCCATGCTGCACCGCTCGATCATCCCGGTTACGCCCCGGCACATCTTGCCCTCGCGCAAGCGCTGCTTACCGCCACCAATCTTACGCCGGAAAAGCTTCATCTGGTAGAACAACACCTGAACAATGCTCTTAAGCTGGATCCGAATTCCATTGCGGTTAATGAGATGCTCGGTCGCTATTACATCAATACTCATCAGTCCGCCAAAGCCCGCCAGCATCTGGAAAAGATTTTTTCACAAAAGCCTGAGGTCGCTCTTTTGCTAGCCGTCAATGAAAATGCTGATTACGATTCTGCCAAGACCATTTTCTGGGCGCGTCAGGCAACCACGGCATTTGAGAAAAATCTTCGCGCCGCTGTTCCACATGACAGTCCAACCGATCGGTTGGGGCTGGATGCCGCCCTTCTTCTTCAAAAAAATTATTTGGGTGCCGCCCATGTATTAGAGGCTGGTTTGGGTTCCGAGAAGTCTCCCGCCTACTACGTCGCGCTGGCGGAAGTCTGCGATAAATGGGGCGCGCAGTTGACCCAAAATACATCCAATTCGGCGGACGCAGTGGAGCTTTGGCTCGCCATTATCTTTCTATCTCACGGGCCGGAACCCATCGGCTCGAAGGCTCAGGCACACATCCAGAAACAATTACACGGTCCACCAGCCATTGCAGCCTGGTGGCATCTGCTATTGGCGACTTATGCCCGTTGGCAGAACCACCCGGATGAAGTTCGCGCCCATTTGCAAACCGCCTACCAGTTGGATCCCCAAAACCCGGCCATCGCCAACGATTACGCCTATTATTTGGCCACTGACCAGCTGCCCGATCTCCCGCAGGCTCTCTCCATTATCCAGCCCGTTGCTAAAAAATTTCCCCAAAACCCAAACTACCGCGACACTCGTGGTAAGATTTTGCTCCTGATGAATCGCCCCATTGAAGCCGCGACAGATTTAGAATTTGCCGCCGCCCAACCCAATTGCGGCGTTACTACCATCGAAGCTCTGGCCAAAGCTTATCAGACCGCAAAATCTGGGCAACCGACTCCGGAACAACTTAAACTGTGGCCCAGACTTATTGACCTTGCCCATAGCCATATTCCCCTTGCCATCGCGATGCAAGCCCTCATCAAACAGCAGTCCGAAGAGGCTGCGCCCGGGGTTGCCGCTTGGTGGCATTACTTTCTTGCCGCTGACGCTCGCAAGATAGGGCAGGTCACTGCTATTCGCACCCACCTTCAGACGGCCTGCCGTATGGTGCCGGAGAATCCGCAATTTGCCAGTGCCCTTGCGCTGGATATGGCTTTCAATCAGCCGGAGGATTTGAAGCAGGCGCTGGCCATCATCCAGCCGTTGGTGACAAAATTTCCAAATCTGACCGATTACCGTGGCATTCGTGGCCGCATTTTACTCCGACTTGGCCGCATTCAGCCGGCGGTGGAAGACCTAACTTGGGTCGCTAACCATTCCAGTGAACCAGATAATGAAGTGTTACAAGCTTTGGCCGAAGCCAACAACCTTTTGCGCCCGCCAGCATCCAAGCCGGTTCACAAACTTGTTTATCCCGCGATGCGGATTACTAACGCCCCAGTCAAAAAGATGCTGGTTGAATAATTCTTTTGAACATTCGGGTGAAGATTATCCTTTCATTCGGGTGTTTTATTTATCAATGGTTTCTATGGGTTGGTTGTCATCGTGGCTAGTGAATGGATTATTGAACTGGAATTGGGATTTATTGGTTAAGGCAACGCAACTAGTGGCGGTTCCCCGCCCCTTATTAACGGACAATCCTTCAATTTCCCAATGAAATCGTATGGCGGAAGGGGTGGGATTCGGACTCAAAAACCACGTATTTACAAGGGATATTAACGCATTTTACTGACATTTCAAGTAATGCCATGAACTTTTTATCAGCCGTTGGTTTATGTTTTACTGACACTTTTACTGACAGTTGGGCATGTTCTCGCTCAAAATCGATTCTTCACAACGACGCATCAGCCCCATAGCCAATCTTGCTGCTAATTAAACGCGAAGCTCCTCGGTGTGATTTCCAGTTTACCCACCTTGACATCCCCGAAACCAGACGACCTTAACATTGGCTAGTGTGGAAGTGAGTGCAGTTGACGGTGTAGGACAGAAGCAGTTGATGGTGTCTGAGTCGGTCAGTGGTAGATACGCCTACACTAACCATTCATCAAAACCCACATTCCCAGTTTCTTTTTTAATTCATTTGCTACCACTCACCACCACGCTGCCGCCTCAACAAAGCAGTCTCGAGGCTGTCACCCGGACAACAATATGACGCAGCTCAGGGCTCTGGTGGCGCAGGCTTGGTGCGAAGCCAGACTGACATCTCGTTCGGGCCGCGGTTTTCCCAAAGACAGTTGGGAATCAGCGTCAGCGCATCGCCTTTGCCTTG
>Ga0208872_1000032_pt1 | contig 144805 bp, 133 predicted proteins | sample CryBogCBH12Aug08_FD_185508 | JGI IMG/M metagenome (GOLD analysis project Ga0208872, IMG submission 185508) | Freshwater microbial communities from Crystal Bog, Wisconsin, USA - CBH12Aug08 (SPAdes) | ecosystem: Environmental > Aquatic > Freshwater > Lake | place: Crystal Bog, Wisconsin, USA...
CTAATTCACCAAACGAAAAATTCTTACTCATGATTTTGTGTTCACAAGCAAAACTCGAAAATGACAACAAGAGTATTAATGTGAAGCGAGGCCTGCGAGCAAGAGTTGAAATGGGATTATGGCCGTGTAAACCTCCGACTGGATACACGAAGTATAAACGAATGGATCAGAAGTGTGAATCAGTCATTGATGTTGAACGAGCACCCATTATTAAACAAATGTTTGAAAAAATTGCATACGACGGTTGGAGTGGTCGGAAGGTATATCAATGGTTAAAAGATGACCTTAATTTCAAAACAGAAAATAACATACATCTCAGTTTAGGAAATCTATATCGCATATTTGAGAATCACTTTTACTATGGACGATTTGAATTTCCAAAAGAATCTGGAAATTGGTATAACGGATCACACAAACCAATCATTACCAAGGAACTATACGATTTAGTTCAAGAAAAAATTAAGAGTCAAACTCTTGAACCAAGATCGTCTCAAAAGGAATTCGCTTTCACAAAAATTATGACTTGTGGACTTTGCGGTTCGGGAATAACTGCGGACGAGAAGTTTAAGAAACAAAAAAACGGCAATACCCACAGATATGTATATTACAAATGCACACGGATCAGAAATTCAGATTGCCCGTGCGGATTTATTAATGAAGAAGACCTTGTTCTACAGCTCCAAGGTTTAATAGACGACTTGCAGATTCAGACTGTTCCTATGAAAGAAAAAATCACGAGTGAGGTTCAACGATTCAAGAAATTTGAGCAAATGTTACTTGGAAGCAAAACTCCCGTGGCGGTCAAAGATATCGATATACGAAACTATGCGAAATTCATTCTTATCGAGGGAACGATGGATGAAAAACGAGAATTTATGAGGTGCTTGAAAAGTGAGATTGTTTTGAGTGATAAGAAGATCTCACTCAAAAATCAAAATTGATTTTTGAGTTTTTCATATTCTTCACCATGACCAATAATTAAGAAAAATTTATCCTCCGTCTTTTTGTCGAAGTGACTCATTGCGTTAACTAACGACAAAGAATTAGGAATTTGTTCTTTTATAAAACCAGGACCCCAAGCACCTTTGTTTTCAAAAAAGTTTCTCTGTGGCTGAACAACATTTTCATCAATTAAAACACTACCAATTATTTCATTATTTATATATGAAATAACTTTTTTATGAACTTCTTCAACATAATCATTAGTATTGTCAGCTGGATCCCAATACTCGCCATGCGAGAGTCGATTTCGAAGTCCATTTTCTGGCTCAAAAATTTCTTTCCATAAAGAATCACCTAATATTTTTTTGGACAAATCAGCTGATTTCGCGAAAACTGTTTTATCTCTAGTTCGAGAAAGAGATTCTATTGCAGAAAACATAAGTAATAATTTTGCTGAATATCCCGTTGTAGGCATTCGATTGCAAGTGAAATAAGTTCGGACTCTCCACTACTTATTGTATCTACTGGAATTTCTTGAACGGTACCTTTTTTATAAATTTTGAATGATTCTCCTCGAACTCTTTTTATTTCAATATTTTCCAATAAACTATTTATTGAATCAATATTCTTCTGAAAAAAATCATAACCTGCAACTTCAACAGGTCTAGTACCATTCGCACTATCGCTTAAAAGTCTCTCTTCAATTTCTTGTAAAACATTGAGCTGCAAACTTTGATACCGATAAACCGTTTGTTCTTTAAATTTAGTAAATTGATTATGGTTGCGAGTATCTGATGTCCAACGAACATTACCTTTCATTGAAGTGTTAATACTAGCGTCCTCCCTTAAAAAACCTCCACGCTCAGGGGTAATATATTCACAATAAATAGCCTCTCCCGTATCTTTCTTAGCTGTGAGCATATTTTTAAGAGCAGTACTTTTTCCAGAACCATTTTTTCCCAATAAAATATTAATTTTATTCAGATTATTAAACTGTTGGGTGCTAGTTATTATATTCATAGGAAATATATTAATTTTAAAAAACAATTTATTGTAAATAAAAATAAGCCTACAACAGCGCCCGAGAAGGTTATTATTACAACCCATCTCGTGCTAGCTGTCAATGGTGACCCTACCGGGAATCGAACCCGGATTACAGCCTTGAAAAGGCCGTGTCCTAACCGTTAGACGATAGGGCCATAAAACGTAATCAGCATATCACTTTTTGTTAATTTTGGCAAAAAATGTTACCATTTCAAGCGTTATCTAAATGGAGACGTGGCTGAGTGGTTGAAGGCACCACACTCGAAATGTGGCGTAGGAGAAATTCTACCGTGAGTTCAAATCTCACCGTCTCCGCAATTAAAAAATACCACCGAAGTGATATTTTATTTCAAATTTTTGATTGTAACTTTGAGCGGGTCGACATGCACGATTCCGCGAATTTTTTTGCCACGAAGGATAAGCGGCAACCAATATTCATCCGATGAAATCATTTTTTCGAACTGCAATTGAGAAACAGCAAACCATTTTGGATCACGCATCTCTGCCGTAGACTTTGGCACACCTTTGTATTTTGTAACAACAAAAACATGCACACGCCATATATCGCCTTTTGGATTATAAAAATCAATAAGAGCGACTTTTGAAAAAGATTCAATATCAACGTTGAGGCCAGACTCTTGGGCAAGCTCGCGCTGTGCCGCAGCAAGTACCGATTCCCCTTTTTCTATTTTGCCACCAAAGCCAGTGTAGCAATCAACAAAAATTTTTCGAACTTTTTTTGCAAGCAAGACCTTGTTGTTTTTGATTACGTACACAAGGACAGCTGGTTGTTTTTTGGTTTTTGATTTTTTGCCCATAAATTTATGTATGTATTTACCCTAAGAGTACTTCAGAAACATGTGAATGTAAATAGTTTGCAATACCACGATTTTGTAAGCTTGACAAGTACATACATGAGTGATACCATTTATTTGAATCTAACTTCACAATTAAATTCAGTCTGATTAGAAAAACTCACAACAACAATGGCAACACGGCGTTCCGAAATTTGCACGCCGGAAGCACTTTGGCTATTTTAAACAGCCACCTCCCACTCATATTGCGCTCGTTTGGCGAGGCAAGAGAGACGGTTTCGAGCAACAAAAGCATTGGAAAAGTCCTATGCTCGACACTGAATTTTCACAGGAACTTCATCCGGTTTGGAGGTAAAATTAACCCCAAAGACAAGGAAGCCATCAGCAATGTGCTCCTACAGGAGATGAATAATCAACTGGTGGAACATTTAGTGTCCCGTAAAAAAGAAATTTTACTGAGAGACACGGATGCCCTCGTGATGGTTTTGAAAAGGATCCCGGCAGAGATGTGGATGAACGACTTTCCGGAAATCCGGATCTATGAGGCCTAACAGGCAAAACACCTTGGTGTACAAAAATTGCTTTCCCTTATGTATCGTACGGTACATAAGGGAAATTTTGTTTTATTTGAATTTATTCTTTTTTCTGGTATTCTTGTGAGAGTTATATTATGCGCGGTTAGCTCAGTTGGTAGAGCGACCCCTTGACGTGGGGTAGGTCACAGGTTCGATTCCTGTATCGCGCACAGCTAAGGTCGACGCGGAGGCCTCATATTTTGTAAGGTTTTTGACCTTTCAAAATCGAGCACCCCTTCCGCGAATCGAACCTGTCATATTACTTGATTAGACCATGCAGAACTACTGAAATAAGAAGTAAATGGATAAAGAAAAAGCCATCCCAAAAATTGGAATGGCTCTGATTTAATCTACCTGTGCGTCACTACTTTTTAAAAGTAATTCACCTAGCTCGTTTTTGTAACCATCTACCACATATAATCTTAAACTCCACTGTCTCGTTTTCGGGTATGTGTATCCCCACGGGTCAGTATAGTAATCAGGTGGCATATGTTCAAGGTTTTCAACAACTTTTTTCAAATCGTTTTCATACCTTTCTTCATCCTGGGGTAAATTTAATTTACCTAATGCAGTAACAAAACTTTTTTGGTAAATTTCTACATAGTGGCGTGTGCCAAGGCTACTACCACCAAAGCATTCAATGTAGTTCTCGTAGACCAAAATTTTTACCTTCCTCATTCTGTTTGTGGAAATTGTTTTATTTTCCGAGCAGTAACAATCTTTTGTCTTATTTCATATAAAACATAAATTGTTACCCCGCTTATAGCAGCAACAAGCCATCTATATGCCATTACAGCATCATGGTCTTTTGCAATACCATTGTGGGTGCCAGCATAAAGCAAGCCAGCAACACTACAAATTCCTAGCACAGCTAGGATGATTAATTTTTTCATAATTTATTATTTTTGATTTTAAAGAATACGATTTTTTCACAATCAACCCACAATTTTGTTTTATGAATTGAATAATGAGCAGGAGAGAATTTTCTCTCCTGCATAATCTTAATTACTGGTTGTCCAATTGATTGGCTACTTTTTTCACTACCGTAAGTTCCTTGGTAAAATTTCTTGTACCATCAAAATCAAGGCAGTGTACTTTTACACATAAACTACCATAATAGCTTATACCAAATTGTAAACTAATATGGCCTTCTGTGTTATCCAAAAACAAATTTTTATTTTTTTCGTTTTTGATTGTATCCAAAAAGTAATTCTTCATTTGTTCATTATCCATAGGTGCTACTTGTTTTTCAAATACAGTGGCATAAGTTAATCCAGCATATATACAAATAATATCTAATACCTCTTCTCCGGTAATAAACTCACTTGTCCATCTGCTTTCATTTTTGCTTTCACCATAATCAAAAGTTACGTCAGTAGTCACATGTATGACCCACCAGTTTTTTGTTTCTTTTTCCATTTTATCGCTTGTTTTATTTTCGCGGAAAGTAACTACTTTATACTCACTTGTATAAAGCCAAAACGTGCTCAAATTGGAAGAGAAAAAGATATTTAAAAGAACTACGAACAATATAGCAGAAAGGGCTTGACTTGTCAATAGCTATATGCTATACTGGTTTAGAACAATTAAAAATTAAATATGAAGCCAAAAGAGCAAATTTTCGACAATACAGACAGTTATAAAAGTAATTTGTCTGACTGGATTTGGGCTGTGGCCTGTATTCCATTTACAAACACAACCGTTTTCAAAACTTATTCAGCTACAAAGGAACTGCTTGATGAAGAGCCACGTATGCTCGATAAAGAAAACAACATTATCATCGAAACAGATTTATTTGATGACCAATTTGTTAACACCGAGAACAAAGCTATTTTTATTGCAGAAATACTTCCTGTACAAGGAAGGCAAGACATGGATGGTATTTTCGCAACCTTCAACAGAAACAATGAAGCTTTTTTTGAAGACATAGATTACGGAAACTACCAAAAATACTTTGAAGAAAACGGAATTGAACAAGGCAAGAAAATGACATGGCAAGAAGCCTATGACAAGCTCTGTGAGCTTGCACGAAATGAGCAAAAAAGCATACCTGAGTTTATAGAGAAATAAATTCAGTCAAAAACAAAAGACCGCAATTCAAAATTGATTGTGGTCTTTTTTATGAATACCCAAGATTTTATCCAACTATTGGGAACTTTTTACTAGAGAAATAAAACTATTTTTCGTGCTTGTTTTCAATTTTCTCGATTGTCAGCTTTTTATCTTTCAGCAGTATCCGACTCTTGATACAACCCAATACTTCTCGTTGCTCCATCAATGTCCCATGCGTGAGCATATACTTCGCAAAAGTTTTTATCGAAATATCCTTATGCTTCTTCGACTGCGGCAAGTCCTGTCGGAGCACGCCGGTCTGGAAGAGTGCGTACCGCGCGACCTCCTTTTCGAGCTTCTGCTTCAGTTCAGTCTTGTCGAGGCTTATCTTGTCGATGATCGGTAGCATTTCGTCGATCAGTATGCTCTCTTTGACGGACTCGTTCGGGCAGTCCCGATCTTTCACCTTGGTACATCGGTAGTAAATGTGGCTGTTCGAGCTTCCATCCTTCAGCTCTTTTATCTTCTCTTCGGCCGTGATACCAGATTCACAATACGCGCAGTGGAGCATTCTAGTAAAGGCGAACTCTCTGCCGTAAGCTTTCTTTTTCTCGACTTGTATCTTTGCTTGAACCGCTTGGAATAATTCTTGAGTGATAATCGGAGTGTGTTTTCCGGTGTACCATTCACCCGAGCCTTCGGGATACTCGAATACTCCATAGTAAAAAGTCATACGTAGAATTCTGTAAATATTTCCTAGTGTTACATATTTTCCGCTCTTGCTCGTGAAGTTAATTTCTTTGAGCCATTTGTAGATTTTTCTACCAGAGTAATTCTCGTTCGCCACTTTCTCAAACATTTCCTTGACGACCGGCGCGCGCAACGGGTCGACCATGACCTGACACTTCTCGTCCTTGTTCTTGCTGTTGAGGTAACCTGTCGGTGCCATCGACGGGCGCAGTCCCATGGCGGCTCTCGTTCGCAGTCCACGCTTCACATTTATGACCTTGTTGTCATTTTCGAGCTTCGCTTGCGAGCCGAGGATCATGAGCATGAACTTGTCGTTTGGCGTGTTCGTGAACTTCTGCCCGTATGTGCGTATCTCGATGAGCTTCTGCTGATCCATGAGGTCGACGATCCGGCCGAGGTCTCCGGCGTTGCGGGCGATTCGATCCGGTGCCCATGTCAGAATCCCGCTGTACTTTCCGGCTTTCAGCTCGTCTACGATCTCGTTGAATACCGGCCGCTGGCCTGCCTCCTTGGCCGAGTGGCTCTCTCGCTTCATAGCGACGATTTCAAGGTTGTCGGCCGCCGCCATCTTCTCCATTTCCTTGATCTGGCTGTCGATGGACAGGACTTGCTTATCTTCCTGCTCCGTACTCTTTCTCGCATACAGGCAGTATTTAATGCTTACGGCAATTGTTATTTTTTCCTCCCTCCCGATCGGTGCACTTGTTGTGTATTCCATATACCCAAGGAATGACGCAACCCCGCCGAGGAGTCTATTAGGCTAGCTGTTGGTAACTTTTGTGCAAATGAGACATACGAGACACACCCTGTTTTAGTGTCTCAAATGTCTCATTTCTTGGCATTTGTAGGCATTTCAAATGTTACACTCAAGATTGAAATGTTACATTGATTTCTATATCGGTAGGAGTGTCCCATTTGTCCCATTCTGTTGAAAAATATGGCTCGTTTTGGACAAACGGGACACATAAATTCCCAAATGTTACACTTTCAAAACCTCGAAAAAAATGTAACATTCGTAACATTTTGAATTTGAAAATTTGTAAATGAGACAGTGCTAAATATCGCCTTTTGGTGTCTCATCTGTAACATTTACAAATCGCATGGGACGATTTTGTCGTGAATGGCAGGGTGCCTAAAACCTTGTTTTTAGTTGCCATTCATGCCATTTACACCGTAAATGGCACAGTGCTAAATACCGCTGTTTTGTGTGCCATTTGTGCCATTCACAATTGCCGATTCGGGAAAATTGACCCCTATGCGGGTACATCGAAATTACGCTTGGAAAATCACCAAGGAACCCTTACACTGGTTGATACCACTTCGTCCGAGACGCGGTTGGGGCACAGTAGAGGACGAGCGGGGTAAAAAAATATCTTTTACCTTGAAAATACTAGCTACTTGTCCGGTTCGAAATTTTCCTTTATTAAAAGTGATTCCTTGTGGGAATTCGAACCATTGTAGTTGTATCTTTTTAATAAAGTCTGCATCCACCCATGTACGACTTGGGTTTTTTAGGTATTCGCTTGCATAATCCACTAGCTCCCCAATATCTTCTTGATTTTGTGGCAACTTATAAAGAGCCGCACTTGTCTTTGTAAGCGTGTCCTCGATCGAGTTAATGAAAAAAATTAATGACGGCAAGCAAATGAAAGATGTTTGGAAACTGCCTGCCCAGATTGGCATAAAAAAGCCGCCCATATTAATCGGAGCGGCTTTTTTGGTTTATCAGAATAAAGTTACAAATTGTTTGCAGGTTTTACCCATTCTCATGTCAGCCACCAGACGCCACCAACGTATGTAACAAAGAACTATTACAGTTCATCGTCATCAAACAGCAGTAGCAGCGGGCTCCTCGATAATCCGTTTTTCTGGTTGTGGGCCTATGATGAATTTTTCAGCGGCAACAACAATAACCCGACGGATGTTCAGAGCTTTGATGGCTTAGGTGCAGGCGGCATAACAGATGGCGCAGGTGCAGGCGGTAGTTTCAATACCAACGACACTGACCAGCAGCCAGGTACCGACCAGCAACCAGGCGACGACGATCAACAGGGCAATACAATGCCTGTCATCGCTGAACCGTTTGCAGCAGGTAACACTGGAGGATCCGACACAACAGGTAATGACAACGTAAACAATACCGGCAACGACGACAAAGAGACAGACAAGGATACGACCGAACCAGGTACCGAAAATACCGAAACCGGAACGTCATACTAAAAATAAGTTTTATATCACATTTAAAAACGCCGATTCAATTATATTGAATCGGCGTTATTTTATAGTTTCAATATTTCCGGCTCGGGTTCCAACTCGATACCATATTTTTTTTGTAATTCTTGATTTAAATTTTGAATCAACGACACGAGCTCTGCATAATCTCCACCACCCTCATGTACAACAACCATCGCATTACCGGTGTAAAAAGAAAAATTGCCAATTCGCTTCCCTTTCCATCCAAGCGTATCAATCAAAGACCCAGCACCGATTTTTGTATATTGCTCATCAAGAGGAAATACGGCAAGTGTTGGAAAATCTTTTTTTAATTGTTCACCTTTTTCTTTTGATACAATCGGATTTTTAAAAAATGAACCAACAGAAGCAACCTCTTTTGGATTTGGAAGTTTCTTTGCGCGAATTGCAATAATTGCATTTCGAATATCTTGCAATGTGGGTCGAGAGATTTCATGTGCAGCAAAATATTCAGCTACACCTTGATATCGTGGAACGTCCGGTGATTCTTTTGAGAGCAAAAATGTTATTTGGGTAATAAGGTATCTCCCTTTTGCTTCATGCTTAAAAATACTATCTCGATACCCAAACTTACATTCCTCATTTGATATTGTTACAAACTTTTTTTCAATACAATCATACGCGCGAAGCGAAACTAATACATTACTGATTTCTGCTCCATAAGCACCAACGTTTTGAATTGGTGTTGCACCTACAAGACCAGGAATGGCTGACAATGCTTCCACACCAGAGAGATTGTTCACAACGGCATATTCAACAAAGGCGTCCCATACAACTCCAGCATCCACGACTACTTCAACTTCATCTGAATCATGTTTGTTGGTAGCAATATGAATGGTATTCGAAGAATACTTTACAATGAGTGTATTGCAGTCACCATCAGAAAACACAACATTCGAACCTCCACCCAAAACGAGCCATCGTGTGTCTGTGGATAGATCTTTGAAAAAATCCATTACATCATTTTCGTTTTCAAGGGTAACAACTTCCTTTGCAATTCCGCCCATACGGAACGTAGAGAGTGTCGCAAGAGGCACATGTTTGTTGTGAATTATAGACATATTGCAAATATATCATATATGAGATATGATAACAAGCATGTCAAAAACCAATAATAATGAACAGGAAAAAATAGGGCATTTTATCAAAAACCTACGCGAAGAACGTGGGCTTACCCAGGCCGAATTCGCAAAAGCGCTCGCCACTTCTCAGAGTGCGGTAGCTCGCATGGAAGCCGGTGAACAAAATTTTTCTTTGGCGCAGATTGCAAAAATTAGTGAAATTCTCGACCGAAACATCTTATCACTTTCAAAAAGTATGGACTTTGAAATCGTCGGTGCACAAAAACTCAGTGGAAGTATTCGTACCAATTATTCAAAAAACGGTGCGGTCAACATGCTTTGCGCCTCACTTCTCAACGGAGGCAAAACAATTTTGCACGGTATTCCAAAAATCGAAGAGGTAAACAGATACATCGAAATCATGGAATCAATCGGAGTAAACGTACGCTGGATTGAGAACGATACAATAGAAATAATTTCATCAAAGAATCTTGATCTTAAAAAGCTCGACGTGGAAACGACTCGCAAAGTACGCTCATTTACATTTGTGGGTGCGCTCATTCACCTCAGCAAATCATTTCAATTTCCCCACTCAGGTGGATGCAAAATGGGTGAACGTACAATATCAGCACACAAATATGGTCTTCAAAAATTCGGAGTCAAAATCAAAACTCTGGATGACAGTTATGATATTAGTTACACCAAATTAAAGCCTGCGGAATTCGTACTCTTTGAATCAAGTGATACCGGTACAATCAATATGCTTATTGCTGCAGCAGGTATTCCAGGCAAAAGTATTATTCGCTTTGCAACACCGAACTATCAAGTACAGGATGTGTGTTTTCTTTTGGAAAAATATGGAATCAAAATTGAAGGTATCGGCACAACAACGCTTGTCGTGCATGGAAAAGAAAAAATTAATGAGACAGTAGAACACTGGAACAGTGAAGATCCGATTGAATCAATGTTCTTCATTACGGCAGGACTCATGACCAAATCAACACTCACAATCACACATTGCCCTATTGAATTCATCGAACTTGAAATGGAGAAGTTGAATCACATGGGAGCGAAAATAAAAATTGGAAAATCATATCTTTCAAATAACAGGATGACTAAGTTGGTAGATATTACAGTATTTCCATCTGTGCTTGTTGCGCCTCACGACAAATTACACACTCAACCATTTCCTGGATTACAAAATGACAATCTTCCTTTTTTTGCAACGCTTGCAACACAAGCAAAAGGTACAACACTTATACATGACTGGACGTGGGAAAACCGTGCAATATATTTTACTGAACTCAATCACTTGGGTGCAAAAGTTAAATTGATTGATCCACACCGAGCATTGATTGAAGGACCAACAAAACTTCGCGGTGCACAAATTGTCTGTCCTCCTGCGCTTCGACCATCAGCGACACTTCTTCTTGCAATGCTTGCAGCCGAAGGTACATCAATGCTTCGCAACGTGTATTCAATTACACGAGGATACGAAGAAATCGCAGATCGACTCAATTCAATCGGTGCAAAAATTCGCGTAATTCGTGGAATATAATCAAACAAGTCATGAGAATCTTATCAATCGAAACATCGTGTGACGAGACAGCAATTGCATTGCTTGAGGTAGCGGGAACCAAAAACCCTTCGGGCAACATTCTTGCTCATACCGTCGCATCACAGATAGAATTGCATGCGCAATATGGTGGTGTGTTCCCCATGATGGCAAAGCGTGAACATGCAAAAAATATACTGCCGGTATTTGAAGAGACGTTGAAAAAGGCGGGCTTTTTGGCTGCAGCCAAAAAGCCCGCCGAATTTTCAAAATCAAAAATTTTAAAAATAAAAAAAATTCTTGAACGTGAAAACGAACTCGGAGAAAGCTTTTTAAACGAAATTCAAAAAATAAAACAACCCAAAATTGATAAAATTGTTGTGACAGTAGGACCTGGACTCACACCAGCACTCTGGGTAGGTATCAGTTTTGCAAAAGCACTTTCACTTGCATGGGATATTCCTATTGCACCAGTCAATCACATGGAAGGACATCTCCTTTCGACCCTTGTAAAAAATCCAAAGGAAAAATTTTCTCTTTCATCAAAAGATTTTCAATTCCCATCAATTTCACTCCTTGTATCCGGAGGTCATACAGAAATAGTGTTGTTTAAAAATATCGGTACATACAAAATCATTGGACGCACGCGCGACGACGCAGCTGGTGAGGCGTTCGACAAAGTCGCTCGAATGCTTGATCTTGCATATCCAGGTGGTCCACTTATTTCAAAACTCGCAGCACAATACAGAAACATACACACCGATGAAAAACACATCGCTCTGCCTCGACCAATGATGCATTCAAAAGATTTTGATTTTTCTTTTTCGGGACTCAAAACATCTGTATTATATTTACTTCGTGATTTGGGAAAAATCGACGACAACAAAAAAATGGAAATCGCGTGCGAGTTTGAAAATGCGGTTGTTGACGTACTTACATACAAAACTTTTTCTGCAATAGAAAAATATAATGCACAAAGTATCATTGTGGGCGGAGGTGTATCAGCAAATACTGAATTACAAAAAAGATTTAATATTGAAGCAAAAAAAATAAATATCCCCGTCTATTTTCCAGAAAAGAATCTCAGCACAGACAACGCCATCATGATTGCCATCGCTGGATATTTTGCAAAACCAGTATCAATAACTTCAAAAAAATTGGTTGCTGTTGGCAATTTGGAATTATAAAATCCCCTTCATGCTTACGCAATCCAGGGATATTCAAACACACACTATTTTTTACCTGATCTTCATTTGCCCGCCGTCAATGATAAATGAGAGCGGTTCAATAACAACAGACTTACCTTCACCAGGTTCCACGTCACGAACTTCTCCACCAAGCATTGCATCATATCCGAGTTGTTCGGCGGCAGTGAGCACAGCATCCACAGAATCGTATGGCACAATCAGGGCAAAACCTACACCCATATTGTAATCCAGGTACATATCCTTATGGGCTGTTTCTGTGCCATGTTCAATAACATCAAACACTTCAGGAACTTTCGGAATCTGATGGATAACATATTGAAACATTTGTTCGGCTCGCATTATTTTGCGCCAGCCATAACCTGTAATGTTGATAGCGTAATGCAATTCGACACCCGATTCAATTAATTTCCTCATCAAAGGAACGTAATTGATTGTCGGCTGCAAAAGCGCATCGCCAAACGTGAGGCCGTTGTTTAGTTTGGTCAAGTACCCATCCGGTAATTTGTCAGCAACCTTACGGGCCGCAGTCAAACCATTGGCATGAATGCCTGAGCTGGAGACAAAGATAATTTGATCGGCTTTTTTGATTTTACCCCCATGTAAATAATTTTGTTTAGAGATAACACCAAATGCCGACCCGGACATTTCCGGATAGTCAGGATGTATAATAGTTCCAAGAGACGGAGTTTCTCCGCCACCCCAGATCGCACCAGACAACCGACAACCTTCTCGCCAACCATCAATCACCGCGCGTACACGCTCTTCGTCTTTCATCCAGTCAGAAGTTCCGACAGCAAAATGCATACTGATAACCGACGGCAATCCACCAACGGTAATCATATCATTCACTATCATTGCGATAGTGTCTTTTGATACAACACCAAAACCGGAAGGATCTTTTGTCAGGCGATACATTGCTTCGGCTACGATATTCTTTGTTCCAAGACCTTCAATAACGGAACATATTCCATTAGAAGGATTTGCTTTTTCCCAAGATACAAAGGCACTCTCACCACGCGAAGTTGGTTCTTCTACATAGTGATCGTTACCCAAACCTAGGGCCGCTTTTTGTGCGGCAATCTTGAACACGTCAAGTTCTCGATACCCTATCTGTTTTGAGTAGGAAGTAGTTTTCGAATCGTTCATGTTTATTTTTTTAAATGTGAAAAATGATTTAATGTGATACTACAATAAATACTGACAATCGGCAATATTCTCCAAACGCTTCAAAAAAATCTTTAAAAATGCTAATATTCTACGCATGGATATCAAAAACACACCCGAAAAACTGCTTGCGCCATATAGCTCAAAAGAAACCGAATCACGTATATATTCCATGTGGGAAGAATCCGGTTTTTTTAATCCGGATGTTTGCGTCGAAAAAGGAATAACAAAACCCAACGCAGAAACTTTTTCGATAGTTCTTCCTCCTCCAAACGTAACTGGAACACTTCATCTTGGACATTCGTTTGAAGACACAATGGAGGATATGCTTGTTCGATACAACAGAATGAAAGGCAAAAAAACATTATGGATTCCAGGAACAGATCATGCAGCGATTGCAACACAATCAAAGGTTGAAAAAATTCTTGAAAAGGAAGGTATTCGCAAAACAGATTTGGGGCGTGAAGAATTTTTAAATCGCGTAAATAAATTTGCACAAGAATCTCATGACACAATCGTAAGCCAACTTCGTTTGATGGGTACATCACTCGACTGGAGCCGTGAAGCGTTTACTCTCGATTCAAAAAGAAATTTTGCGGTTCGTACGGCATTCAAACAAATGTATGACGACGGACTTATTTATCGTGGGCACAAAATCGTAAACTGGGACCCAAAAGGTCAGACCGTTATTTCTGATGACGAAATCGTGCACGAAGAACGCAAAGCAAAATTATATACATTCAAATACTCAAAGGACTTCCCTATTTCAATATCCACAACTCGACCAGAAACAAAAGTTGGTGACACAGCTGTTGCGGTCAACCCAAGAGATGAGCGATACACAGAATACATCGGCAAAGAATATGATGCTATTTTTTGTGGAGTACCAATCCATATCAAAATCATTGCAGACGAAGCAGTTGAAAAAGAATTCGGTACAGGAGCACTTGGTGTCACACCAGCACACAGTCAAATCGATGCGGAAATCGCAATGCGCCACAAACTTCCCGTAAAACAAGTTATCAACGAATACGCAAAAATGATTGTCGGTGGAGAAAATTTGCTTGGCAAAAAAGTTTCTGAAGCAAAAGAAATCGTCACTGAATGGCTTCTCACCGAAGGGTTAATGGAAAAAGAAGAAGAGGTTACGCAAAATATCTCTCTTGCAGAACGCAGTGGTGGAGTTATCGAACCATTACCAAAGTTGCAATGGTTTATCAAAGTAAACAAACCAATTGCTTCACGCAACAACAAAACCCTCAAGGAACTCATGCTCGAACCAATCAAGAATGGGGACATCGCAGTACTTCCCGACCGTTTTGAAAACGTATACTACAATTGGGTAGAGAATCTCCGCGATTGGTGTATCTCTCGTCAAATTTGGTACGGACACCAAATCCCCGTATGGTACAAAGGTGACGAAATTTTTTGTGGAATGGAAGCTCCAGCCGAAGACGGTTGGACTCAAGATCCAGACACACTTGATACATGGTTTTCTTCTGGACTTTGGACTTTTTCAACTCTTGGCTGGCCAGAAAATACATCTGATTTAAAAAACTACCACCCAAATTCTATCGTTATGCCCGGATATGAAATTCTTTTCTTTTGGGTTGCGCGTATGATTCTTATGTCGCAATATTTGGTCGGAACAATTCCATTCAAAACTGTATATCTGCACGGAATCGTTCGTGATGCTTCAGGTAAAAAATTCAGTAAATCAGCAAACAACGGAATCGACCCGCTTGAGGTTATCAATCAATACGGCACAGACGCGCTTCGCATGTCACTTGTTGCCGGTGTTGGACCAGGCAACGATATCAAGTTTGATTTGCAAAAAGTCAAAGCATATTCAAAATTTGCAAACAAATTATGGAATATCCAAAGATTTGTTTTAGAAAATACTTCTGATGTAAATTTTGAATCAGTATATTCCGAAGAAGATCAAAAATCTTTTGATGAATTGCAAAGTTTCTTGAAAGAAATCACAAAAGAAATGGATGAGTTCAAATTCTATATTGTCGCAGAAAAATTATATCAGTACACATGGCATGAATTCGCAGATATTATTATCGAACGATGCAAAAAAAATATTTTTGAAAACAACAATCCCGAGTCTGCAAAAAAACTACTCGCCGAAATATTGCCAATACTTCTCCGTACACTTCATCCATTTATGCCATTTGTCACAGAAGAGCTCTGGTCTTTATTACCACAAAAATCAAGTCGAATGCTTATGGTTGAAAATTGGCCATGCTAAATTTTTTTATTACAATCTTTAACAACCCCCACGTTTTACTGTTAGCATTTTTGGGAGGCACAATTCCAGCAATTTTGTGGCTCGTGTTTTGGTTGCGTGAAGACCGTGAAAATCCAGAACCGGTTCCTCTTCTTGCGCTCACATTCGTTGCCGGAATGCTTGCTGTACTCATTATTCTTCCCATCGAAAAATATATCGCTGGCTTACAATACAGTGCTGTTATTTTGACATTTATGTGGGCCGCAAGTGAAGAAATAATCAAGTATGTGGCATTCTTTGTTATTATGGGATTCAATTCTCATCTCGACCGTCCCGTACGATATCCGATTTATTTAATTACCGCAGCGCTTGGATTTGCCGCGCTCGAAAATACTTTTTATCTGGTCAAACCACTTCTCACGAGCAATATGACGCTCTCATTACTTACCGGCAATTTGCGTTTCCTTGGATCAACATTACTTCACTCTGCTTCGAGCGGAATTATTGGTATCAGTTTGGGTTTGGCGTTTTTCAAATCAGGCAAAATGCATGTTGTGTATGGTTTTCTCGGACTTATCACCGCGATTGCCTTGCATGGAACATTTAATTTTTTTATAATAAACAAGAGCGGAGAAAATTTCTTGCAAGTATTCGGATTTCTCTGGGTTGTGACTATTATCATCATGCTTCTTTTTGAAAAGTTGCGCCGCATGGGAGCGTACGTTCGCACACCACAAGCACAATCACAAAAATTAGCTTAACTTCTTTATATTCAAAATGCCAAAACAAAAAAAACGTTCCTTTTTTGAACGACTCACCGGCAGTGTTAGTATGACTGACGAAAAATCAGACTCAAAAGATTCTGGTTCTTCGCTCGTTATAGACAAAAATGATAATCCCGAATTATGGGAAACCGGCACAGCCGAAGACACCGACGGTGAGCTCGCGCTCGATGTATATCAAACTCCTTCAGAAATCATCGTACAAACATTTGTTGCCGGAGTAAAACCGGAAGATTTGGAAATCAATATTACTCGCGACATGCTTACTCTACGAGGCAAGCGTGTCGAATCTCGCACAATAAAAGAAGATGATTATTTCAGCAAAGAACTCTATTGGGGTTCATTCTCACGTACGATTTCCCTTCCACAAGAAGTCGAGCCAGAAGAAGCTGAAGCAATCGAACGACACGGCCTTCTCACTATCCGCCTTCCAAAGATTGATAGAAACAAAAAGAATCATCTCAAAGTTAAGTCATTGTAATCAAATCAAAAAACACCCCAATGGGGTGTTTTTTGATTTATCCAATATTTGACATGCGTTCGGTTGCCATATAATACAGTTCTTTGTTGCCTGTATTTTCTGCAATCTCAACGAGTTTTGCCCATGTTTCAATAGCCTTTTCGTTTTGACCACTTGCCGTGAGTGTCTCAGCCGCCTTTGTCAGGTCGTCTATTTCGTCTTGCTCTTCATCCAAATATGAATCTTCGTATCGCTTGGTATATGCCATAGGAAAATAGTATAAAGTACTTTTATTTATTTTTCAATATTAATACTAAAATCCAATTCCATGTCTAAACTCATACAACAACCAAAGAATTCCACCTGAATAAACCAATCCAATAACTCCAATTACTTCAAAAATCAACCATACCCACTTTTTAGACAATGCCTGTTTTCTGAATTTGTGATTCAAGAATGCTAAAATTATAAAACTGATAAATATAATAATATGAACAGGAAATTGAATTGATTTAAGAAGAATAATATTGTCGCGATATTGATTAATTAGACATAAAGGAACAAAAACACAAAAGATTAAGATTAAAATATTCAAAATTATTTTCTTTTTCATAAAATTTTATTTAATAAATTTTCTACTAATAAAAGCTAATCCAGCAAGCCCAACCAACCCCTCCAGTATATTATTTCGACTTATCGGAACCGTACTTCCTTCAGACATAGCAGCAAGCGTTGTATCAGTTGAGCCAATCTTTGATTCAGGTTTTGCGACATTTTGAATGACATGCTTTGTTTCAATATTATTATACCCAATTGCAATATTTTTTGAAACGGGTTTTATTGAATCTATACTTTCTTTTTTAACCACATCACTAGTCGTTGAGGTCACAGTGGATACTTGAGTGACTACGGCCACGTGCCCTGCCTGACCATAAATTATCGGGGTACGTATCGGCACATCCGACACGAGATTAGCAGAATTTTTATTTGCAAATTGTATCTGATCAAAATTTTGAGCATCGATGGAATCGAGACTAGCATTTGGTTGCAATGTTGTATCTGTCACACCATCGCCATTTGTATCCAGCGTGAGTGTTGTTACATTTCCAAGATGTAATGTTCCTACAAGTGCAGTCGTTACAGGAATTTGACTGAACACTTGCATTCCCGTTGTTTGATTATTTGCAATAGTTGCATCTGTAAGTGTAAATAATCCACTACCAGTACCTGCAACTTTGATTGTATAGTTTTGTCCATTATCCGTCGGTAGGTATACGTATTTGTGGTCACCCATGATTTCATAGTCAGCGTTGGGGATATTGTTTTCGATACTCATACCATCCGAAGATATTCCAGAATGATTTCCATCTTGGTCTGTAATATCAATCGAAAGCGGACTGTATATAGATATTGCTCGACCATTTAATCCGCACTGATTAATATCTTGTGTAATCAAAGTATTGCTTATTGGGGTCGAACTTGCAGTAATAATATTTACAATTTGTTGGCGAATGCCGTCTTGCGACAACATACTTCCATGTTCGGCTTTGAGTGCATAATATTTATTATTTTCATTTATCGGCAAGTTGGTCGCGCTCTCAAACGGAACAGTTCCGTCTCCGGGTGTTTCTATGAGTGCATCATATGTTGGAAACATACTATTCACTTCAACGACCTTGCCGATTGTGCCAGTTTTGCATCCATCAATCGCATACACATCGACACCGGCAGTACGCATGTCAAAATTATCAAAGTCAGATGTATGCAAAGATTGCGCATTGCTCCATGCCTGCGCATTAAAACCATGTTTGTTTATCAAAAAATCCGTCATGTCACTGAAATTTAAATCTGTAGCAACTGAATCAAAAAAATGATCATTCACCGTCCTAACAACACTGCCGTTGTTTTTGTAATACTCTGCTGTGGGAGCAAGATCATATACTACGGGCAAATTGCGAGCAATTTTTTGCATCTCACCATCAGAGAGAAATAGGTTATCAAAATTATCTCCCTCCAAAAGAGTTTTAATTGCCTTGGGTGCGCCGGTATTTGGTACACCAACAAAAACAGCTTTATCAATGTTATTGGTTGTTGGGTTTTGCATGACATACTTTTTGACCAACAAACCACCAGTACTGTGTGCAACAATATCAATTTTGTCACTTCCAGTTTCTGTTAAAATATCAGAAATTTTTTGCTTAAGTTGGTTTACAGTAGTATCACTTACGCCATATCGCCAGTCATATGGAAAAACAAAAAGGTCTGAATTTTCTACATATCCTTGTTTTTGAAATTCTTTTAAAAGAGAACCAGTATAATCATATATCGCAAATGTATCAATTTTTATATTTACAATCATATCTCTAAGCACATCTCCTAAAACCAAACTATTATCCGTTGGAGACAAATCATCATTAAATTCTAATGGGTCCATAAAACCATCATTTAAATCGGTAAAATTATGCCCCAAATCAAGCCACAATTTTTCCAAACTACCATCAGAGTTTTGCTTACTAATTTCTGTACCCAACACACCTGGGACAATGAGAACAGGTGTGGGTTGAGGAAGTGACGGATCGTGCCTTGTCCATGGTTTGAAATTTACCCCATCAGAAACGGCGTTACCCAAACCAGAAGAATTCATCGCCTCATTATACGGACCAGAAATATCACCCCACCAATTATTTGTAAAATTCAAAAGTCCCGTTCCTTGTGCAATTTCAGATGGATTGTCATCAGGAACGGAAACAAATACTCCCGAGCTTGTATTGTTGTGAATACTACTGTTTGAGATATCGTTATCTGTGTTTCCATAATCATATATACCATACACGCCGCCCATTAATTCACTCTCGCGCAACTGCACACTGTTATTTGGATACAATGACGTACTTGTACTTCCATCTGATTCATTAAATTCGACAACTCCAGCATTTGTGGAATTTTTTATTATAAGTTTTGTCGCATTCATGTTTGAGCCATCATATATAATTACTCCTTCATTGAATCCGTCGATAGCGACAGCATCCGCATCAACAAATGAACCTACTCGCGCCAAAATTCCATAATATTCACCATCTGAAGCAGTTTTTTGAATTAACACGTTATGCAACAAAACAAACGAATTATCGGAAGCAAAAATTCCTTGTCCAAAATCGGAGTCATTATTTATAGAAATATTTGTATTTTCAATATCTGCGTCAACACCAGTTCCACGACTAAAAAACAATCCGCTCGAGACATTGGAAATATTTACGCCATCAAAAGTAACAAGTCCTTCAAATCCAAAAACCGCAGTATCATTTTCGTTTGTTAAATTTTTTATATCCGCATTCTTTAATGTAAGTGCAGCACTACTTCCTTGTAATTTAAACGAAATTCCATCAAAAGTAATTCGATTATCAGGTGCACCAATCGCATTCAACGTGCCATTATTAATACCAATCTGCATATCGCCGGTTGAGCCATTCAACAAAGTAACGCCAGGATCAATTGTCAGCGTACATCCACTACTTACGGCAATAGTATCCACAAGAGAGTATGGCACGGAATCAAAAGAAAAATCATAATCAACCTTTTGTAATGAGTCATACATCATAATCACATTGTTTGCATTATTCAAAAAAGTATTTCCGTTGTGTGCAAATTGCGTACGCATACTTACCTCAAGAGGTGTATCGTTGTTTGAAAATATGTTGTTAACCAAATGTAGTGCTCCAAATCTCGTCAAAATTCCAGAATAATTATTTGTAAAAGTGGAATCTGAAATGGACAGCGCGGATTTGTTGGCATTGATTCCATCGAGCGAATATCGCATTTCAATATTTTGAAATTCCCCCGTCGAACTTGCAGAAAAAACAATTCCGTCATAATCGCCCACAGTTGGAGGTATTACAATATCAGTATCTGACGCGTCAGGTACCTGGCCATTTATTGTGCCATCGTCAATTGAAGAAAAATAAATTTTGTTACCGCTCACACCATCGGCAACGAGTGAACCCGAGACATTCAAAGAAGCACCGTAGTCAAACAACACAACAACACCCGGGGATATAGTAAGTGTTACACTAGTCGCAATATTGACTGAACTTGAAACAACATACGGGCTTTGGTCTGCGGTCCATACAGTGTTTACCGTAATATCAGAGTCGATGATTGTAGACGTCGCATCAGCATGTGCAGCCGGAACGGATAGAAAAAACATCGCACAAAATAATAAGAACAAAAACACCGACCTTCGGAGTTTTTTCATAATGGAAATATTATATAATAAAATAATTTTTTAATGCAAACTTTTTTCAAAAATAAAAAGCCACTCATTGAGCGGCTTTTGTATAATAAAAACTTGGTAACATTTAGCCCTCGATTGCGTTGACCGGCTCGGCTGGAGTTTTCTTTTTGGTATACTCCTGGATTGCAGATGTAATCTGCGCCGGGGTCAGCTGGCCATCAATTTTTATCTTCATCTGTTTCATTTCTGAAAGTATCACAGGTAATACCTGTTTTTTGAAAACCAAATCGTCTTCTTCCATACTGCATCCTGCGGCAACGGCTTTGATCAAAGTGGCATGCTCGTCAGTCATATTGTTTTTCCAGTTTTCCGTTTCGGTCACATTGTTCGTGACATCATTGATAACAAAACAAATTTCCCCCACACTGTCTTTAGTGCATATGGTATATGTCATATTCCCGTGCTGGACACCTTTGAAGCCGTACGCGTGATAGTTGATACCGATCCATTTGTCCGGGAAATGCCCGAACATGGCCCGCGTGTTGTGTTTCTTCACCCAGTACATGCGCGCATGGCTTTCGGTATAGTACTGTGTACCCTTGCTAAAATTGGCCGCAGTGGTCTGTTTCCAGTCATCCAGGTAAGCATTCAGTTCCTTGCCGGACATCTGAGTCACTTCGCCGGTTGTGGGGCTGACAATAACAACGTTAACATCTTTCTGGTCATCGGCTTTTGAGCCGGTAGCGGTTGATGGCATTGAGCCACATGAATACAACCCTGCTGTTACTGTCAGCATCAGTGCGTAAAAAACAATTGATTTCCTCATTATTACTTTTTTGAGTTTTAAAAAAACAGCGGAATTCATTTCCACTTAAGCATAAATTATGCATGATTTAACACAAATGTCAATCACGTTTTTACCTCCCTCTTTCTTTTTGTCGCGCCAAAAATTCTTGCATTTGTTCGTCAGGTTCGAGAAGGCCGTGTTTGACGACAAGACGAAGATTAATTGAGTTTTCTTTGCGACCAAGCTTCTTTGAAATTGACGAAATTGATTTTTTCTTTGTAAACATATCAACGAGTAATTCATCGTCTTCTTTTTTCCATGGTTTGCTCGCATTCGGGAATTCGGCGCGAATCTTTTCCATTTTTTCTGCGTATTCTGGGTTGGATGCTTTCTTTGGTTTCTTTTCTTTTTTTTCTTTCATAATTTTTGGTTGCGCAAAAACCTTACCGCCCATTTTCAAAATAAAATCATTTTCCAATTTTTCGTATGCAGCTTTTGTGAGCGCGCCAAACAATTTTTCATTGTCTTTACTTTCTTCTTGTAGTTTTTTATCGATTTGAAGCGCAAGTGGGTCAACTTCCAATGCTTTGGTATTAAAGCCCACCAAACGCACTCCAGCGAGTGTACGTACACGTGAGAGCGCAACGTACCCCATACCATATGCAAATGTTTTTGACAGATCAATTTCGGCAGAATCCAAACTCATTCCTTGGCTTTTATGAATCGTGATTGCCCACGCAAGACGAAGTGGGTATTGAGTAATACTTGCTTTGACTTTGCCGTTTTCTTCGATTTGCCATTCTTTTGCCGATACAGTAATACGTTTGCCGTTAGAAGAAATTCGTACGATTGGCTCACCGCGACTATCAAAACCCACGATTACTCCACGAGTACCGTTCACATACCCTTCTTCATAATTGTTTTTTATAAACATAACCTCAGCACCTTCTTTGAGTTTGAGTTGCGCTGGAGCAAGACAGCTTTTTTTCAAAATATCCATAAGCACATCATGCCCATGCCCCGACATGACAAATTCTTTTTCTGGAGTATTCAGTTTTTGAAGTTCAATGTGATTGATTGAATCAACGTCAACATTGTGTGTATATAGTTTTGTCGGCAACGCAGAAGATACATCGGCATTCATTCGTGTGTTAATCAAATCAATATGTTTTTTTGAAATATCATTCGCACGAATTGCATTCAAAATTCCAAGAAAAGCATTGTCTTCTTGACGATGTTGTTCGGCGAGATAACAGATCGCAGGTTTCATTTTTTTCCATGCGACAGAATAAATAACCATATCAGAATCCGGGTCAGGTTCGATTTGTTCTCCGCTGTCATAATCAAACATCATTTCTTGTTGAGGAGAAATGTGTGCGGGCGCGCTTCGCGCGCCCGTCTTATTAATCGGAGGCAATTGAAAAAAATCTCCAGACAAAATCACCTGTAATCCACCAAACGGCAAATCATTGCGACGAAATCGTCGACATACACGCTCAACCATATCAAGACGGTGTGCGTGAAGCATTGAAACTTCGTCGATAATAAGCACTCGGGCTTTTTCAAAACGTTTGAATAGATATTGTTTTTGCTCAAGCGCATCCATATCAGCATCGGTCAAAAACTCTCGGATGCCGATACCCGCCCATCCATGAATCGTTTGCCCATTCATATGTGTTGCGGCAATACCGGTCGAAGCAGTAATCGCGACAGGTATATCATGCTCGTTAAGCCAATCAATATACTGCCGAAGCGTATGAGTCTTGCCCGACCCTGCCGACCCAGTGAGGTATACATTTACACCTGTTTTCATAATAGCGAGTGCCTGAGCTTGAGTCATGCAAGGTATTATATAGTAAAAAACAAATTTGAGACAAAAAAACTAGCCTCACAAGAGACTAGTGTTTTTTGTATAAATGATGTTTGTTGGTTGAAAGAAGATATAAAGAAAAAATAGGTATAGAGTAGTGAAAATGTTGTGTTGAAAAAAGATATTAAAAATTTGAAATAACAATGAATTAAATCAAGGAAGCTTCGAGGGTTTATGAAAAAACTCAAAACACACACATTGCCCCCGAAGCCCCTTAATCTAATCTTCACAATTAGGTTAATGATATATCCGATATATTTTTGTGTCAAAGGAAAAGCCCCGCGTTTTCTCTCTAGAGAAAACGCGGGGCTTTTGTTCACACATTATTTACCCTCTTCTTTCTTTTCTGTTGTCTCAGCATCCTGAACTTCAGGATTTTGAGGCTCTGCAGTTGTTCCAGTTTCTGGAGCTTGTCCTGCTTTGTTCATTGCTTCACCAATCTTTGACATCTCTGTTGAGAGAGCTTCTGTTGCAGCATGCATTGCTTTAATATCATCGCCTTCTTTTGCTTTTTTGACATCTGCAATTTTTGCTTCAACACCGGATTTGATTTCAGCTGACACTTTGTCACCTGCGTCTTTCAAAGCCTTCTCTGCAGTAAACATAATCATCTCTGCAGTGTTGCGTACATCGGCCAATTCTTTTTTCTTGGCATCTTCATCTGCATGAAGTTCTGCATCTTTCTGCATCTTTTCGATTTCTTCTTTTGAAAGTCCTGAACTTGCTTCGATACGAATTGACTGAGATTTTCCTGAAGCTTTATCTTTTGCTGTTACACTCAAAATTCCGTTTGCATCAACATCAAAAGTAACTTCTACTTGTGGCATTCCGCGTGGTGCTGGTGGAATTCCATCCAAGATAAATCGTCCGAGAGATTTGTTGTCGGCTGCCATTGGACGTTCACCTTGTGAGATATGAATTTCAACACTTGTTTGATTGTCTGCGGCAGTTGAGAAAATTTGAGATTTTTGAGTTGGAATTGTTGTGTTCTTTTCGATGAGTTTTGTTGACACACCCCCCAATGTTTCGATTCCAAGAGAAAGTGGAATTACATCGAGCAAGAGCACATCACGAACTTCACCCTTGAGCACTCCACCTTGCACTGCAGCACCGAGCGCTACAACTTCGTCTGGGTTTACAGAAAGGTTTGGCTTTTTGCCAAAGAACTTTTCTACTTCTGCTTGAAGTGCCGGCATACGAGTCTGACCTCCCACCAAAATGACTTCATTGATTTCTCCAACCTTAAATGGTGATGCATCCATTGCGCGTTTTGTAATCATCATTGCGCGATCAATGTATTCACGAGTTAGGTCTTCGAGTTCTGCACGCTTCATTGTGCGAACCAAGTGCATTGGTCCTGCTTCACCACTTGTGACGAATGGAATATTTATTTCTGTTTCAATTGCTGTAGAAAGTTCTATCTTTGCCTTTTCAGCAGCATCATCGAGACGTTGACGAGCAAGTGGATCTTTTCGCAAATCGATTCCGTTTTCTTTTTGGAATCCTTCTGCGAGCCAATTCATAATCTTTTGGTCGATATCTTTTCCTCCCAAGTGTGAATCTCCGTCTGTAGATTTTACTTCGATAACATCATCACCAACTTCGAGAATAGATACGTCGAATGTTCCTCCTCCAAAGTCAAAAACTGCAATTTTTTCATTTTTGTTTTTGTTGAATCCGTATGCAAGAGCGGCAGCTGTAGGTTCGTTGATGATACGTTTTACATCAAGACCGGCAATCTTTCCAGCATCTTTTGTTGCTTGACGTTGTGCATCATTGAAGTATGCAGGAACTGTAATCACAGCTTCTGTTACAGTTTCGCCAAGACGAGCTTCTACATCGGCTTTGATTTTTTGCAAAATCATTGCAGACACTTCTTCTGGACGCTTCCATTCCTCGCCCATCTTTACTTCGATTCCACCATTTGATGCTTTACGCATTTCAAACGGAATCATTTTCAAATCTTTTTGTACATCTGGTTCATCAAAGTTGTGACCGATGAAACGCTTGATTTGATAAATTGTATTTTTTGGATTTGTAATACTCTGACGCTTTGCAGTAATACCCACCATTCTGTCGCCGTTTTTTGCAAGAGCAACAATCGAAGGCGTAGTGCGCATTCCTTCTGCGTTTTCTATAATCTTCGGTGCGCCACCTTCGATGATAGCGACCGCACTATTTGTTGTACCCAAATCGATTCCTATGATTTTTGACATATATTACTTCTTTATAATTTATTAATGATTTTTAATTTGAACTTTTTGTAATTGCAATTTTTCTAAATAATCAAAATGAAGCCCCAATTCTCCTTGCTTAAAAAATAATCTATCTTTGAGTAATTTATTTATAAAATTAGAAACTTTTGAAATTTCTTTGTTTATTCCTTGAATTTTTTTTATTTGCATATTTTAATTATCTTTTGACTTATTTTCTAATAAAGTTTTTTCTAATTTATCTATACGTTTTAGAACTTGACCAACCGAATAAGTTACTACATACATAACGATTATTGATAATAAAAGAAAAACCCAAATTATTTTATCCATACGTTTTTAATATATACCAATAATTTATTTTTGACAAGTTTTTGGCGACCACTGAAAACCTGTTGAAATTATATTCATATCTGATATACTGTCAAGCATATGGCAAAAAAGGCAGATTTTAGCAAGAAAATACTCAATATTCTGGCTGGAAAGCAGGCTGTGAATATTCCTGAGCTCAAAGACCAAATAAGCCCTAAAATGGGCGCTTTGGTCGTGCCAGAACACGGATATGCCATTACTCGAAGTATCAAAAATCTCGCTGAAATGGGGCTTATAGAGACACTAGAAGGGGGTCAAAATGACTATGCCCGTATCACAAAGAAAGGTCGTCAAAAATTGGCCAGTCTCAAGCTCGACAACAAAAACACGCTTTCAAACCCGAGCTGGGATGGTAAATGGAGAATTATACTTCTCGATCTACCAGAGGCTCGCAAGGCGGAGCGCGAAGCGCTCCGCTACTTGCTCAAAAAAGCAGGTTTCATTTGTCTCAAAAATTCTGCCTACGTCTCCCCTTACCCATTTGAATTTCTTTTTCAAAACATGAAAAAAGATTTTGAACTCTCCACAGAACTTATGATTATCGTTACTGACACACTCGACCCCGAAACAGAAACAGTCTTAAAACAAACATTTAATTTAAATTAAAAAATCCTCCACCAACTGGCGGAGGATTTTTTAATAACTATTTTTTTGCTTTCTTAGGTTTCTTTGCTTCTTTTTTGTGTGATACGCCTTTTGCCATATGTTTTATATTTTGATTATGTTACTAATACGTTTATTATACCAAACCAAAATGATTTTACATGTGGACAGTCTGCAATTTTTTATTTATCTCGTGCAATTGCATACCTAAAAATTTTATTTTGTCTTCAAGCTTTTCTTTTTGATCTTCCAGTGTCGCCTTCACATCAGAAGCAGACACACCTCGCAATTCATCATACAAAAACCGTAGCCCTTGGCTTGTATCAGAGAGCTGAATTTTTAATGCGTCAGCTTTGCCTCTAAGGTCTATGATATTTTGCTCGTCAGTATTCATGATGCTTTATATTCAAACACTTTGACACGAGCGGGGCGAAGTACTCGACTGCCCAACTTGTAACCTTTTTGCATTACTTGTGCGACAGTGTGATCTTTTTTCTCTTCGTCCGTTTCTACGTTTTCAATCATATCATGCAAATTTGAATCAGGGATATCTCCAACCTTTGGATTGATTTCAGTAATGCCATTGTCTGCCAATACTTTCAAAAGTTGCTGATGAATGAATTCAACACCCATGCGCCAATTTTTGTCCACCTTCTCCCATGCCTCTTTGTTGGCAAAAGCCATATCGTATCCATCGAGTACAGGTAATAATTCTTCAACAAATTGCTCACGTGCAAAATCAAGTGTCTGGCGCTTGCGCTCGTCTTCGCCTTTTTTGTAGTTTATAAAATCTGCGCGTTCCTTTTGCCAGTTTGCAAGATAATCCGCTTTTTCTGTTTGTGCAGTTTTGAGTTCTTCGCGAAGTTTTTTTATTTTGTCTTTTGACATCGCCTCACCTTCACCTTCGACTGTTTCTTCAAACACAACATCGTCAATCGGTTCTTCAACAATATCTTTTTCTTCGTTTGTATCCATATGCTTATTCTATACATTGTGATAAAAAACGCAATCCTTGTGAATCTAAAACGCAAAAGACCTGTCCGCCATAAATATATTACGGGGAACAGGTCTTGGATAGGAACAGATTTCGCACAATCATGGGAGAGACTTAAGCGGACGCAGCTTGAACCGCAATTTTGGATACCTGACCCAAACTTGCAGCTTTCACATTTGCTGACTTGGCGTCTTTCTTCAACTACTTGAGCATAAGGGCTCTTTCAACTTTATCAGTAACAGCGAAAGGGAAACCAAATAGCGGGTTCTCCAGGATGCTTTTTGCAAGCTCCATGGCGGCTGTTTTTTCTTCGCGCGACAGTTTCTCTTGTTCACTTCCCCATTCTTTTTTCGCCCAGTTCCATTCGGTACTTGGCAAATGAGGATTCGGAAGTTTTTTGATCATCCTGTCTGGTACGTTGTTTATTTCGTTCTTGGACAAGAATCTCTTGAACTTCGACCCGTCGGGGCTTGCGTAAAACAGAAAAATTTTATTTACACCTGCCAGGGTGTACAACATCCTTATTAGGAATCTGTCATTAAAGGTTTTAAGTTTTTTGAAAGTTAAACCTTCAAGAATCTGGCCGTTACTCAGTTTCAGTGTCAGTGTCAGTGTCATTTTCATGATCTCTATATTTGTTTTTTTAAAATGAATTTTTATATGTCTTGCTAATATCATAGCATATATAAGTACAAAAGTCAAGTATGAAAAAACCCTTGAAAGTATTATACTTTTTACATGAAAATCACACATATTGTGATACCTGTTCGTCCTCAACCAGATACAATATTGGCCATCTATCTACTCCGCAAATTTGGAGAAAAAAAACATCCAGGTATTGAACACGCCAAGGTTATCATCAACCCAAATCCGGAAATTGAAATTCAAAGACATCAACCAGGTGAAGTTCTGTGTCTTGATTGTGCAGGAGGTATGTTTGATCACCATGGCAAACAAACAACTGCTTCCCTGCTTGTTGCAACAGACTTGGGAATCGCAAGCGATCCAGCGTTTTCAAAATTACTTCGCTATGCAGAACGTGATGACAAATTTGGTCTTGGTACGATTTCAAAAGATCAAATAGACCGAACATTCGGACTTTCGGGACTCATCTATTCACTCAACAGACGATATCCAGACGAACCAGAAAAAGTTATCGACTGCATCGTTCCACTTATTGATTCACATTATCTCGAAGAAGCACATCGTATTCACGAACTTCCGGAAATTTATCGAAACCTAGTCAAAGAAGGCAAAGCTCAAGAATTGATATTCTCACACAAGAATCTAAAAGCGGTGCTCGTCGAATCTGACAATATCGGACTACCCGGATATTTGCGTTCACTCGGTGGAGGCAATTATGACATCGTTGTTCAAAAGCGTTCAACCGGACATGTAAATATTTTGTCAAAATCTCGCAAAGAAAAAATTCCACTCGAACGTCTCGCCGCACTCATCCGCGGGTCGGAATATTTTATGGAGCACGGAGAGCAAATCAAAAAAACATTTGCCGAACTCTCCGCCCCTGCTCGACTTGATGAAGTCAAAAATTGGTATTACGACAAGGCAACCAATTCAATACAAAATGGTGGAGTGCATACAGACCTTACTGAATGTACCAAAATCCCATGGAATGACTTTTTGCGAATAACAAAAATGGCTTTCGAGAATTAATTCTCGAAAGCCATTTTTGTTGAGATACGATTTAGACTACAAAGAAAAATATGAGTGCGAGACAGATTCGATATATTCCAAACGAAGTGAACGTATGTTTTTTGACATAATTGAGTAAGAACTTGATTGCAAAGACAGCGGAAATAAAGGCAGTAACAAATCCAATTGATAGGAGCTCATACTGATTACCAGAAAACGAATGACCACTCTTTATCAAATCAAGACCCGTCGCGGCAATCATTGTTGGGATTGCAAGCATGAATGAAAATTCAACAATCACTTCACGTGAGATTCCAAGGAATAACCCCCCAACGATAGTCGCAGCAGAACGAGACACTCCGGGAATAATTGCAATGGACTGAAAGATTCCAATAATGAATGCTTGTTTGTAGGAAATATGTTCGAGCTCATGCGTCGTTGCTGTTTTACCTTTTCGTTTCCATTCAAATGCAATAAGAAATATTCCACCCAAGAGAAGTGACCAAAGAACAACAAGAACATTTCCCAAAAGATATGTTTTTACCATTTTGTAAAACACAAGACCAATCACTGCAGTGGGCACAAATGCCATACAGAGACGAAGAAAGATTTTTGAGTTTAACAAAATCTTTTTCCAATACAAAAGCACAACTGCAAGAATTGCTCCGAGCTGAATAATAATTTCAAAACTTTTTACAAAGTCGTCCTCGGTAATACCAAGAACGTGTCCTGCAAGGACCATGTGCCCAGTCGAAGAAATCGGAAGGAACTCCGTTACCCCTTCGACAATACCCAAAATTATTGATTGTAATATATGCATACGTGCATTATAGCTCCAAAAAAGATTTTGTGGTGTTGATTACTATATGGCACCTTCTGCTCGTAATTTGCGAATTTTTTCTGTTTGACCACCACGATTGTATTCTCCGATAATTCCATCTGACCGAATGACGCGATGGCATGGAATCTTGGGGTCATAATTTTTCTTCATGACAGACCCAACAGCCCGTGATGCATTTGGATTACCCGCTTTTGTCGCAACTTCTTTGTAAGTCATTGTTTTACCTTTTGGAATTTTGGCGACGATTGCTTTTACTTTTTCGGAAAATGAGACGGTTTTCATATTGCAAATTATAGCAGAAAAAAATCCCCTTCAGGGGATTTTTTTCTGCACTTGAGATTAACGCTTTGACCACTGTGGAGCTTTGCGAGCTTTTTTGAGACCGAACTTGCGGCGTTCTTTTGAACGAGGATCGCGTTTGAGGAATCCTTCTTTTTTGAGCTTGTCTTTTGAATCTTGGTTGAGTTCTGCAAAGAAACGAGAAATTCCGTGACGAACTGCTTCTGCTTGAGAATGAATTCCTCCGCCTGAAACAACGACTGAGATTTCGTATTTTTCATCAGGTTTGATGAGTGCAGTTGCATCACTGACAACTTTCATCAATGTTGCTGTTTTGAAATATTCTTTGACATCTTTGCCGTTTACAACAAACGATGACTTACTTGCAGGAGTAACGCGAACACGACATGTTGATGTCTTACGTCGTCCTATTTTTTCTGTGTACTGTTTTTTGTCTGCCATATATATTTAAATTATTCCTTTACTGTAAGGTTTTTCATCATAATAGGTTGAAGCTTGTTCTTTGGAAGCATTCCGTTAACTGCACGGCGGATAACTTCTTCGATACCTTTTTTCTCAAGAACTTTTTCGAGAGAATCATATCGGAGACCTCCTGGATAACCTGAATACATTGCGTATTGCACGCCTTCCATCTTGCGAGGATCAATTGTTATCTTTCCGGCATTTTCAATAACAACTTCAACAGGAGCTACTGTGTGCTTTTCGAATGATGGATCATTTTTGCCCATGAGAGCAACCGCAGCTTCACTTGCTACGCGTCCAATCTTTTTTCCTGTTGCATCTATTGTGTATGTTTTCATATTTGTCTTTGTACCTTAACGTAAAATGGGTATTTTAGCAAGTTTTATACGAACTCGATAACGGCCATACGTGATGCGTCACTCTTGCGAACTGGCATACGTGTGATACGTGTATAACCTCCCTTGCGACCCTTATAATTTGGAGCAATTTCACTTACAAGCTTCTTTGATTCAGTCTTGCGATTCATCAAGCGAGAAACGATAATCTTGTGACTTGCCATGTCTTCTTTCTTTGCAAGAGTAACAAGCGGTTCTACAACTTTGCGAAGTTCTTTTGCACGAGCTTCGGTTGTAGTGATTTTGCCATGACGAATAAGGTCAAGCGTAAGGCCCTTAAGGAAGTTACTGCGGACTTTTCGTTCGCGTCCGAATTTTCTGTTTTTGTTTGCGTGTCTCATAAATCTGTTATTAAAATATTATTTAAGTGTAATTCCGTTCTTTGTAAGGACGCGCTTGATTTCTTGAATGCCTTTTTCGCCCATGCCTTCAATTTCAAGCAAATCCTCCTTCTTCTTTCTTGCAAGACCTCCAAGAGTACGAATGCCGGCTTCTGTCAATGCGTTCAAAATACGTGAAGACAAATCAAGTGTATCAATACGTGTCTTCAATATTTCACTCATGTCGTCTTTGTTTGAATCATCACCATCAGCATCTTTTTCTTCAGAAATTTCTTTTGCAGGTGTTGCAGCCATTTCTTCTGTAAATCCGATAATTGCAGCAAGCTGATCAAGCATAATGCGGATTGAACGTTCAAGAGCTTCACGTGGAGAAAGTGTTCCATCTGTTTCGATGTGCATGCGCAAACGATTGTGGTTTGTGTTGTCACCAACGCGCATGTTTTCAACTTCATATGATACGCGGCGGATAGGAGTAAAGATTGCATCAACTGCAATTGTCCCAACATCAACTTTGCCTTTTTCGTGAACTTCACGAGGAACGAATCCAAGACCACGTTCAACAGTGATTTCAGCAGAAAGATTTGCATTCTTGTCTGTAAGTTCTGCAATGTAGAGTTCTGGGTTAAGAACTTCGAGCTGACCTGAGACTTTGATATCACCTGCTGTAACAACTTTAGCTCCTTTGACAGAGATAGTTGCTGTTTGAGGTTCGTCGGTCATCATTTTGAATCGGATTTTCTTCAAGTGAAGAAGTATAACAACAACGTCTTCTTTTACGCCTTCAATCGTAGAAAATTCATGAGAAACCCCGTCAATCTTTACCGAAGTAATGGCAGCTCCTGGAAGAGATGAAAGCACGATACGACGCAAGGAGTTTCCTAGCGTATGACCGTAACCCGGAGCGAGTCCGTCGATTTCATACACGCCCTTAAAACCACTTTCCGAAACAACGCGAGGCTTTGATGGAAGAATGATGTTTTGATCCGACATAAAGATATGATTTAAAAAATTAATAATTTATAATAAAAATAATTAACGACTGTAATATTCAAGCACGGTGTTGAGATTGAATAATCCTCCGAGTTCGAGTGATGGAACTCCTTCTACTGTCGCAACAAGCTTTTCTCCGTCAAATTTGAGCCATTTTGGTACTGAGTAATTCTGGAGCTTCTTTGGAACATCTGCAAAAAGAACACTTTTCTTACTTCCTTCACGAACAGTGATGACATCTCCGATTTTTACAGGATATGAAGGAACAGTTGTACGTTTGCCGTTAACCACGAAATGACCGTGAGAAACCATTTGGCGAGCGAGACGGCGTGTATGAGCAAGTCCGAGACGATACACAGTGTTGTCTAGACGAGTCTCAAGCATTCCAAAAAGTTTTTCTGCTGAATTTGCACCCTTTGTCTCAGTTGCCTTTGCAACGTAGTTTGAGAGTTGTCTTTCAATAATACCATATGAAAAGCGAACGCGCTGTTTTTCAACGAGTTGAAGTCCGAAATCTGAAAGAGCTTTTGGTCTCTTATCACTTTTTTTGCCATTCGCATGACGAGCTTCTGAAAGCTGAAATTTCTGAGTCTGAGTTTTTTCAAAAACTCCAGGACCGAGGCGACGAGCTATTTTGTATCTTGGACCGATTTGCATAAAATAATATTGAATAACTTAATAATGTGTAATTAAACTCGACGAGGCTTCTTTGCTTTTGGACCATTGTGTGGAACTGGTGTTGCATCTTTGATTGCAGTGATTTCGATTCCGTGTGCCATGAATCCGCGAATTGCAGGCTCACGTCCAGAACCAACACCTTTAACAACAACATCAGCTTCTTTGATTCCAAGTGCTGCAACTTTTTCTCCTACAACATCTCCAACTTTTGAAGCTGCAAATGGAGTTCCTTTTTTAGCACCCTTGAAACCCATAGCACCTGATGATCCCCAAAAGAGAGTATTTCCAGTTTTGTCAGTAAACACAACTTTTGTGTTGTTGAATGTTGCTTCGATGTGAAAAGTTCCACTGATGAGTTTCTTTTTCGGTACACGAATAACCTTCTCAGGTTCTGTTCCTTCTACTGGTGCGCCTTCTGGAGTTGTAATTTTTTTCTTTCCCATATGAATTAGGTTAATTAATTGGTGTTAGGTTTCTTCTAAAAAATCAATGCTATCAAATCCTATGTCTTCTCAAGCTTACGTTTACCACTTCCCATCGTCTTTCTGACATTTCCACGAACAGTTCGTGAGTTTGTCTTTGTACGTTGTCCATAGACTGGGAGTTTTTTCATGTGTCGAACTCCGCGATATGCTTTGACATCCTTCAAACGCTTAATGTTTGCAGAAACTTCACGCTTGAGTGTTCCCTCAGTCTTAAGACCTTCGATAATCTTACGGATTGTATTTTCTTCTTCGGCTGTTATTTCAGTCGCTTTTTTGAGCGGAGAAACTTTTGCTTCCTTGAGAATCTTTATCGCGCCTGAACGACCGATACCATAAATAGCAGTGAGTCCGAACTCAAGCTTTTTGTTGTCTGGAATTGTTATACCTGAAATACGCATGATGGTTAGATTAGAATTTGTTAGTAATTAATTAAAAATGAATAGTTGATATTGAAATTATTGTTTCTGTTTGTGTTTTGGGTTTGTACAAATAATACGCAAATGGCGACTACGTCGTACCATTTTGCAATTCTCACACATCTTTTTTACTCTTGCTCTTACTTTCATAAATATTATTTGTTATTTGTGCCCAGTAATAAAAACTGGATGATAAACTAATAGAGGCAAAGAAAATTCGACAACCCTCTCGGGCCGTCTAATTGGCCGCTAAACTTACAAGCGTCGAGTGATTCGTCCGCGTCCTCCATCGGGAGAAAGGACTAACTCAACCTTGTCACCTACCAAAACCTTAATGCGATGCAATCGCATTTTACCACTCAGGTAGCAGAGCACCACTCGATGCTCTTCGCCGATTTCTACTCGAAAGAATAGATTTGGAAGTGTTTCTGTAATCACTCCCGTGGTTGGTTTTTCGTCTTTTTGAATGACCATGGACAGGTAATAAGTAGATTAACAAATATCTTTACAAAGGTCAATAGGCAAACGGTTATTAACTCAATTAAGCGGATTTGTGACGGTAACTGTAATCTTTTTTGGGTCTTCAGGGAAGGACTCTTTCCAGAAGGGTTTTATCACAACATCAGCTTTGTCTACACCGGAAATCCCGGCAAGTGTACTGTCGAGACTGGCTTTCGATTTGCCAGCAAGTGCGTTTTTGATACCCTCTTGATCAACACCCCACAATATGTTTACAGAGCCATCAAAACTAAATGTCATCGATGTATCATGATCAGGATCAAGCGGAGCAATGCCCGCAACAACCAAATCAAGTGAAGAAATTTTTGGAATTGTTACCGGCTCATTATTGTAGTTAGCGATAAACTTACTTACAATATTTTTTACAAGACTATCTTGTTTGATTAAGTACACAGTCAATTTGCCATGCAGACCAAGAGGAATTTCCGAAGTTTGAGAATATGGATTTACAACGGAATCATCTGTAACAAATGTTGCTGCTCCATCATAAAACAAATATCCATCAGGCACTTGCACTTTTGCCTTTGCAACAAGAGACGCACGAAGTTTGTCTTTGAGTGATTGATATGCACTATCCGCAACACCTTGTGATACCGTGTGCATCAATCCAGCAATACCACCAGTAATCGGGGTTTTTGTTTTTGCATAAATTTTGCCAGCCTGAGGACGCTTTGCAAAATAAGGAATAGTAAACTTTGATGTATCGATATTACCAATGTCTCCCGAAGTCGCACATGTTATCCCGACATCAACCGCACCGGGGATAGTCCCTGTTGCAGACTTAGTGTATCCAGGTATAGCAACCACGTTATCAATCAAATACATTACTCCATCATCTGCTTTGATTGGAGTGTTTTTTACAATTTTAAATGGTGTTGTTGAGTACGTGTTGTATAACGTCACAGTACCCTTCGCAAAATTTGAAACATCTTTGACGTCCGTTGCCGGCAAATTAAGTGACACATCCCCAGGAAGCGACATAACAGTATATGAAAGAACACTCGGGTCAGTGCTGTCCTTTTGCGCTGTAAATGTATCCGTTGCATCGAACGCGACGGGAATAGATTTTGGCACAATAGTAACAATTGCTGATTCGAACAAAAAAGAAAGAGATGCAAAAAGACCGGCAATACAAATAACAGCAACTATCCAAAGACCATGACGAGACGAACCTTTTGGCTCTGTTGGTGTAAAAGGAATTTCTTTTGGCAAAGACTGAGCTGGATTTTTTTTGCTATACACAGTACGAACATCACGAGCAATAGGCTCGCGCGATGATACTGGTTTTATATCTTGCATAAAATTTTTTTCCATAATTACTCAGCGCCAATATTTGCGGCAAAAAGATATCGCATTCCGATGGTCTCAATCATAATGGATGCATCGCGGGATGCTTTTGCCCCAAACGAAAGCGAACTATTAAACAACGACCCGTTCATAAACAAAATTTTAAACTCTTTTCCGACAAGCGTACTCTGGTGGAATTGTTCATCTTTTATTGTATCAGAAAACCATACTGCAACATCATCGTCGACAGTAAGGAGAATAAGATCTGGAATCGAAAGATCTTTGGACGCAACATACAGCGCCTTTTGAAATTCTGTTTGCCATTCATTGCGAGCTAAAAGGAGAATTCGACTGCATGCATCTCGTACGGCTCCATCAGTCTTTCCTTCCAAATGAAGCGCCCAGAGTGTTTCTGATTCAGCGATTGAGCGTTTGAGACCTTCGGACAATCGACGCAGTATAAAATTTTTACCAAGAGGAAATGAGAAAGATTGTTGTAGTCCGTTTTCCTTAACCAAAGAAATATCTGTCACTTCACCGCCAACATCCAACAAAATATAGTTTTCCTGAGTTGGGAAAAAGTCGCGCGCAACCAAATACGTCATCGACAAAAACGAAGAAAACATTATTGGAGCAGCGTATACACGACTGATAATCTCCTCAATGTTTTTGAGCGTTGACTCAGAAGCAACCGAAAGAAAAATCGTAAGTTCAAGCTCCTTTGCCGTAAGTCCGATTGGTTGATGCGTCTCGTATCCATTGAGTCGAGCACGTATTGTTTGAGATTCAATACCTCGCACAGCATCTCCAGCAAGATTTTTTGATTTGACTTCTTCTTCTTGAAACGATTTCAATTCACGTTTAATCATATCGTCGAGAATACTCTTTGAAACAGGAAAAGATGCCAAACGAACGAGCTTGGCGGTACGTACTTGTGACGCATACCACGGTGAAGCAAGGCACACATTGATTCGATCAAGAGGAACAGTTGTATTTTTGAGAATTTTTCCAAGACTTGCAACAAGCGCCTTCTGCATTTCTTTTTCAAATCTGTCATACGTCAAATCTGACAAGATAGCGATATCAGTGGTCGCGGTTGCAATAATATTTGAGACGGTGTTTTCAAGAAGTACGAGTGCAACGGTTACTGACGCACTGCCGATGTCTACAAGGAGTGCGCATTTTTTGAATTTATTTTTGTTTCCGTTTTTTGTAAAAAAAGACGCAAGGCTCATGCCATTATTATAGCATGCAGTATTTATATAAGAATAGCCTTGATACGTCGAACACCGGCAGATGATGCTTCTTCTTTTTGAATCTTGAATATTCCGAGTTCTTTTGTGTTTGAAACGTGTGGCCCACCACAGAATTCTTTTGATATAGGGTTACCTTTTTCATCTTCAATGAAGTACACAGATACTGTATCGGGATATTTTGCTCCAAATTCCATTTCTGCTCCGATATTTTCTGCATCTTCGCGTTTCATTTCGCGACGTACGACATTCAAACCACGAGAAATATTTTCATTTACGAGCTCTTCAACTTTTTTCTTTTCTTCATCCGTCATCTTGCGATCAAAAGCAAAGTCCATACGCAAACGTTCTTCAGTAATGTTACTTCCGCGTTGTTTTACTTCTTTTCCAAGTACAGTCTGAAGAGCAGACAAAAGCAAATGGTGTGCAGTATGCAATCGAATTGTTTTTTCATTGTGGTTTGCAAGTCCACCCTTAAACATTCCAGCCGATGCTGTTCTAGATTTATCCTGATGCTCTTTTATCTTTTTATTAAAATCATCGATATCTATAAGCACATTTCTTTCTTTAGCTAGCTCGAGTATAAGATCAAGCTGAAGACCATAGGTTTGATGTAAATCAAAAACAAATTCACCAGGCAGAACTTTTTCCGAATGTGCATTGATAAATCGTGATTTATTTTCTGATGGCAAACCTTCATCTGGAACACCCATCCATTGAGCTTTGTCAAAAAGTTTAATACCTTCATCAATTACTCGCCTAAATTGATCTGCTTCAACAACATACACAGTATGTACTGTATGAAAATCTAAATTTGTATATATATACTTATATGAATTTACAAATATTTCAAAAATTTTTAGAATATCAATCGGATAATTTTCTCGATTGAGATAAATAATTGTTATTAGACGTCTAATTAAACGACGTAAAACATAACCTCGTCCCTTATTGTCAGGAGTAACATGTTCGCAAATCATAAACAAAATTGTTCTTGCGTGATCCAAAACAATTCTACATTCACGAATATTAAGCCCCTCTGGTATGATTTTATTTGCATCATTAAATATGTCAGTATCATATGCAGTATTTTTGCCTTGCATTACAGCAGTAATTCTTTCAAGTCCTGCGCCAGTATCGACGTTTTTTTGAGAAAGTTTTCCGATTACTTTTCCATCTTTCTTTTCATATTCCATAAACACATCGTTCCAAATTTCGATGACTGTTTCTTTCTTTACAGCACTCAAAAATTCTTCCTTATTTAAATCACCAACAGTTCCACTCATGTCGTAAAACATTTCACTACACGGACCACAAGGCCCATTGTCGCCAGGACTCCACCAATTGTCTTCTGCTGGCAATGCGTAAATTCTATTTTCTGGAATCCCAGCTTTTATCCAAATATCTTTTGATTCTTGGTCATATGGTGCGTTTTCATCACCTTCAAAAATTGTTATATAAAGCCGAGACACATCAAGTCCAAGACCCTCTTCTTTTGAAGTCAAAAATTCAAAACTCCAATTAATTGCTTCTTGTTTGAAATAATCACCAAGAGACCAGTTCCCCATCATTTCAAAAAAAGAAAAATGGCGATTATCTCCAATATCATCGAGGTCTCCAGTGCGAACACATTTTTGCACATCGGCGATTCGTGTTCCCTGTGGGTGTTTTTGACCGAGCAAATATGGCACGAGAGGTTGCATTCCGGCAGTATTAAAAAGCACTGATGGGTCATTAAGTGGTACAAGTGGTGCTGATGGAATTATGGCGTGTCCACGCTTTTCAAAAAAAGCCAAAAAACGCTTACGGATTTCTTCTGATTTCATTTGGGTAATATAGCAAAAATACTACTCCGTGTCACCGTCAACCTTTTTTGCAAAATATTTTACAACTTGTTCGAGGCGATACATCACAATAAAAATAAACAACGACATGAGTGTGGCAATTACGGCAAGTGTGTACAAACCAAAACCACATGCAATTCCAATTCCCGCTGCCACCCAAAGTCCTGACGCAGTTGTAAGTCCAGTCACGCTCGTATCTTTAAAAATAATCACACCAGCTCCCATAAATCCAATACCCGTGATAATACCCGAAATAATTGGAGCTGCGAGTGTTCCAGGTTTACCAAGTACCGATACACCAATTGCAGTAAAAAGCGCCGCACCCATCGAAACAAGTGCGTACGTACGCATGCCTGCCGATTTGTGAGCAATGACACGTTCAGTACCCAACATCATTCCACACAACATTGCAACACCTAATGTTAAGATAAAACCAAAGCTGGCAGAATTTAATGCCAAATCATTTAAAAAATCACTCATAGTACTTTCATTATAACACAATATATTTTTGCAAACTAAACAATTCCCCCACCCAAACAAATATCATTGTCGTACACAACGATAGATTGCCCGCTTGCAACACGTACAGGAGTCTCAAATTCAATATGAGTACTATCACCAGATATATGTGTAATCACACACGGCAAAAATTCTCCATGATAACGAATCTGTGCTGTATATGTTTTGTTTATATCTGGCATGCTCGAAACCCATGTGCATCGCTGCATGCGTATATTTTTTTGTTCCCCAGTCATTGAATGTGTTTTTTCTGACTCATCATTTTTTTGAGCAACGGTAATCGTATTTTTTTCAATATCTTTTGCAAGAATATAATATCGTCCATCGTTCGGAGTTTTTTTGGTTATCGTAAATCCATGACGCTCACCAAGAGTCAAAAAGGTCACACCTTCATGCGAGCCAATAACTTCCCCGTCCTCATTCAATACATCTCCGACTTTTTGCGGAATATAATGAGAGAGAAAACTTTTTAAATCCAAATCACCAAGCATACACACACCCTGGCTATCCTTTTTGACGGCAGTAGGTAAACCAAATTTCTCAGCAAGCTTGCGAACATCAGTCTTGAGTAAATGCCCGATCGGAAAAAGTATATGACTCAAGTCATCATGTGTCAGTCGATACAAAAAATATGCTTGATCTTTGGATGGGTCGTTTGCAATTTTGAGTTTGTACGAACCATCACTATGAGCGATTTGCGCATAATGTCCAGTCGCAACAAAATCAGCACCATGACTCTTTGCAAAATCCCAAAAAACTCCAAATTTAATTTCACGATTACACATCACATCTGGATTCGGAGTTCGGCCAATTTTGTATTCACCAATCATATAATCAGCAACAGATTTTTTGTATTGTTCTTCTGCATCACATTCCAAAAAAGGAATGTCCAAATGAGCCGCCACGCGCATAGCATCAAGTCTATCTTCACGAAAATTACATTCAATAAAATCCGGTTGCCATGTACGAATAAAAACACCGACAACGTCATAGCCGGATTGTTTCAAAAGAGCCGCCGTCACAGAAGAATCAACGCCACCAGAGAGGCCGACAAAAATGGTTTTATTGTTATTACTTTTTTTCATACGTCATTATTTTTTTAAAAAGTTCAAAATCCATACGAGCATCTGGAAGAGCAGAATGTGCACCCTCGTTTGGAATTTTTAAATAATTACATAACTCTGGAAGTGAGTATCCGTTTATATCTGAATTATTTCCAAAATAAACATACGCCATCGAAATAGTATCAAGGCGAGAATAGTGCATTTTATTTTTTATACCAAACAGACTGAAATATTTGTCTATGAACCCTGCATCAAACGCAACATTATGGGCGACCATTATTGCGTCTTCTGTTTTCTGAGACAATTGTTCAAAAGCTTCTTTGGCTGAAATCGCATTGTTCCACAAATCTGGGGTATACCCATTCACGAGAAATGCTTTCGAGTCAGCAACATCAAGATGTTCCGGCTTAATTTTTGCAGACCATTCATTTAAAATAGTAAATACTGGAGATTTTCCAACAACCCAATCTTGCTTAACACGAATAACTGCAATCTCAATCACTTCGTGAATATGAGGATCAAGACCTGTTGTTTCTGTATCAATAAACACAAGATCACGCATCTTCATTCCACCACTTATCCTACTTATGGTCTCCTTTTCCATATATTTGAGAAAATTATTTCTTTAAAAAATCAACCAGAGTGTCCGCAAATTGTTTTACTGATTCATCATCATAGAGCGTAATCGCATATACTTTTTTGCCGAGCTTTTCGAATTCTTTTATTTTTTTCTTTATGATTTTTTCTCGATCATCTTCGGGTAATACATCTGTTTTGGTCAACAAAATTATTTCTTCTTTTTCGTCCAACCCATCGCCGTATGATTTCAATTCATTGCGAATTTCTTTGTATACTTTCATCATTTCCTTTGGTGACTTGAGTTCATTTTCAAACGACACGAGATGTACGAGTGCTTTGGTACGTGTCGTATGTTTCAAAAATTTTGTTCCAAGACCCTTGCCTTCTGAAGCACCTTCAATAAGTCCCGGAATATCCGCAAGTACATATCCAAAATAATCACCAAGATTCGGATCAAGTGTCGTAAAAGCATAATCACCGATTTTTGCTTTTGCACGAGTGAGTGCATTCAAAAGAGATGACTTACCTGCATTTGGAAGTCCAATCAAACCGATATCTGCAATAATACGAAGTTCAACATGAAAATTTGCCTCTTCACCTGGCTTTCCGTATGTAAATTCTTTTGGTGCCACATTTGTAGAACTCTTAAAATATTCATTTCCAAGTCCACCTCGTCCACCAGAAAGTATTTTTATTTTTTCACCGATAGTGATTAATTCGTATGTTTCGTCAGTATCGAGATTGGTCACAATTGAACCAATTGGTAATGGTATGACAGCGTCTTCACCATCTTTGCCATGAAGACTTCGTGAGCCACCCGGTTCAGCATCTTTTGCAGCAAATTCTTTGACATGTCTGTGACTAGAAAGAAGCTGATTATCTCTAACAGCAACAACATACACGTCTCCTCCGTGCCCTCCATCGCCTCCGTTTGGTCCACCCATGGCAATGAATTTTTCCCGGCGCCAACGGACTACTCCGTCACCACCTTTTCCAGCACGAGCATGAAATTTAATTTCATCGATTAACATATTTCATACAATAACAGATTTTTGGCTATTTAGCTAATCTGATTTGACATACAATTTTTATTATTGTAATATCTGAACAAATTTTAAAAAACACGGAAACAGCTAATTCACAAAAAATTGCCGAGCAAATAACCAAGATTGTCGGAGGGTTTAACAAACACGCGGATATTAGTGTTTATGACATGATTGGAATAATAAACCTTGTAGACATGAGCAAAGAAAACTACGAGAAGATCCTCGAGGCCTTCACAAAACGAGCAGAAGGGATGGGGATTCCTCTAAACCCTAACAGTTTTGTTGAGCTTTTGAAAAAGAAAATTCGCGAAGCGAAAAACTAAAACGCTGAACTTTTAAAAAAACTCAAAATCAAAGGAGCTGAATATTTCAGTTCCTTTTTTATTTATCTTCAAGTGCTTTTTGAGCAAGTGTGAGTGCGCCTTCTTTTGTTTTTGCGACAGCAAGCCATCGTCCATTGTGACAAAAAATAGCATCGGGTACGCCTGACACATCTGCAAAATTTTTATCTCGAAGCCCTGCCCAACTTTCCGGCAAATCTTTTCTATTTTTGAAACTTTTTGGTTCAGTACGCACAGCCTCAACAACCCAGTCAGTATTACTTTTCTTTTGTAATACGGCATAGAGCGGCTCAGAATGTGAAGTCAATACATCTTGAAACGGATATTGACTATCCAAAACAATAATTTGTTTGTCTTGTGAATTCTGATACGCTTTCTCAACTGCATTCTTTGCTTCCAAAAAATCTTTTGTTTGAATAATTTCTCTCATCAAAAATTTTTGTGCAAGAGGTACAAGCATGTAAAACGACTCGTCATACATTGAAGCGTCTTCTTTCCATGTCGGACGATACGCATACAAAAAACTTTGCAATGAACGCGGAGATATTGTGCCTTTCAAATCAATAAGAGACATTCCGTTGTCGTCCGCATCAATCGCACAGACGAGTCTCTCGTCAATCATATCTGCAACTTCTTGTGAGCCACATACTTGTGCACCAAACTTTTTCCAAACAAGCCCAAACGCAGCGTATGGAATCCCATTGTCACGAAACCCTGCATAACCTTTTTGGTGATGATCAAAACGATTTGTCGCTTCGTCATGTATTCCGCCCACATCTACCACATAGTCCGCTTTGGTTATCAACGCCTCGTCACGAGTGCGGATAACACGTAAATTATTTTTCAAAAGAATATTCAAAGTTGCAGATGCAAAAATATCGTCTGCGTGAAATTGCCCATTGTGCACTGCAAGCGTTGGTGTTTTTTTGAAAAGTGAAAATAATTTCATATTACTTCTTCTCTAGATTATCCGCATCGATATCTTCAAAAATTTCAATACAGAGGTTGATAAACTTCTGAACAAACATAAACAAAATAATAAAGACCAAGACAGTCAACGAGAATGTGCGAATACCGTGATTCCACGAAAACGCAGTCGCACTAAAAAAAAGTCCTAGTCCAAACATTCCACCGAGCCAAATAACCGAAGAAAAGGTTTCTGCCTTGAGATACTTTTTGAAATCAACCCCAACATATCCAGCAAATACAAGAGTTGCATTATTTACTCCATAAATACATTTCGAAAGAACAATAGACCAAAAAGGTTTTTCTTTGAATCGAGGAAGGAAATATAAAACTTTGCGTTCAAAAAATTTCAAGAAGCTACTATGAGGAAACTTTTTACCTAGATACGCACCCAAATAATACCCAACAAGCGTTTTGGATATTGCGGCGGCAACAACAACAGCAATAGTAAGAGCTGGGGAAAGCACTTCTAAGTGAACAAGGATTCCCGCCAAAATCAAACTGATTTCCCCTTCCCAAAAAACCCCAAGGAAAAGGACAAAATAAGCCAACACGGAGTGTTCGTTAACAAAAAAATAGATTGGTCCAAAAAGTTGATGCATAAAATTATCGAATCACTTTTCCAAGGAACCAATCCCCAAACGCAATCACAATTGAACCGATAAGGGCAGTCTTGAAATCAGAGACATGAAATCCGGAAATTACATAAGGCAATAACCAAAAAATAATTCCATTAATAAGAACCGAGAAAATTCCAAGTGTAAAAAGATTGAGTGGAATGGCAAGAACATTAATAATCGGATCAATTATCATTCGTATAAACATCAAAACAGCACCGACAACGATAAATGTATACCATTGATCAACAACAATATCACCAGGCAAAAAATACGTAAGTCCATATACGATTGCCGAAAGTATTAACCAATGCCAAATTATTTTCATATAAATATGAACCAAATTTAAAATAAAGTATCGACAACTTCTTTTACGACAGTACCCTCTGCTTTGCCTTTCAAATCTTTCATGAGTGCAGCCATAAGCATTCCTTTTTTGGTTGCATCAGTAATGCCAAGCTCGGATTGTTTTGCCTTTGCGATTGTTTCGACTTCTGCGCGATCCATTAATTTTGGAAGAAACGTTTCAATAATAGATAGCTGAGCTTTTTCTTCGGCAACCAAATCTTCACGTCCACCTTTTGTATATTGATCGATAGAATCCTTGCGTTGTTTTGAAAGTCGAGTAATAACAGCAAGGACTTCTTCATCAGTCAAAAAATCTTGAGGTTTTTTACCTTTTGCAACAAGCTCATTAGTAAAAGCAGTCACCATTCCACGCAAAACCTCGAGATGAACTGAGTCTCTTGCAAGCATTGCCTCTTTTATTTTTGATTTTATTTCTTCGTGTAGCATATGCGCATTATAGCACGATATGTTACAATTGCGCCATGAATATAATTTTCTTTGATACCGAAACAACGGGCAACGAACCCAAAGATTTCTTGTGTCAAATAGCATGGAAAGAGCCCGGAAACACTGAAATGAAAGCCGGCCTTTTCAAACCACCGCTTCCAATCCCCTTTGAGGCAATGGCCGTACACAACATCACAAACAAAATGATTGCAGACAAACCCGCATTCAAAGATTCTCCAATGTGGAACGAAGTCAAAGAAACTTTTGAAAACGAAAACAACATTGTTGTTGCACACAACGCGATTTTTGATCTTGGTATGCTTCAAAAAGAAAATATTGTTCCCAAAAATGTCATCTGTACGCTTCGTGTCGCACGCGAACTCGATAGCGAGAGTAAGCTTTCAAAATATAATTTGCAATATCTTCGATATGCATTAGATCTTGAAGTCGAAGGTATCGCTCACAGTGCCGATGGTGACGTACTCGTACTTGAACAACTTTTTGAACGATTATTCAAAAAAATGATTGAAATTGAAGGCGACGAAGAAAAAGCATTGCAAAAGATGATCGAAATCTCTTCTCGACCAAGCATTCTCAAAACATTTAATTTTGGCAAATATAATGGCAAGACAGTCGCAGAAGTAAAAAAAACCGATGCAGGATATCTCGAATGGCTCCTCAAATCAAAACTAGAAAATTCTCCAGACGACGAAGATTGGATTTATACACTCAAACATCATCTTGGTAAGTTGATATAACACAAAATATATTAAATAAGTCAAATATCATAAAACCTCACCAATAGGATATAATCTAGTCATGCAAACAATACTTTTTATCATTATTGGAATTTTGGTTGGCGTACTTGGTGTGGTTTTTTTGCTTCGCAAAAAAACCACACCTGTTGCCCAAGATGACACAGGTTTTAAGCTCCTCCTTCAACAAATGAACGAACTTACTCGTACGGTTGATGCCAAACTTGGTGAGAGCTCAAAAGAAATAAATCAATCAATGCGTCATCAGGCAAGTGAGGCAACAAAAATAATTCAAGAGGTCACCGAAAAACTCACCCGTCTCGACGAAACAAATCGTCAGGTTGTCGGTTTTACCGAACAACTCGAAGAACTGCAAGATATTTTGAAAAATCCAAAACAACGTGGAATTCTTGGAGAATATTATCTCGAAGCACTTCTCAAAAATATTCTTCCCGCAGGCGGATATCAGATGCAATACGGATTTCCCGACGGTACGATTGTCGATGCGGCTGTATTTATCAAAGACAAAGTCATTCCCGTCGACTCCAAATTTTCTCTCGATAATTACAATCGCCTCGCCGGAGAAAAAGACCCAATCCGCAAAGCTGAATACGAAAAACAATTTGTAAACGATCTCAAACTTCGCATTACAGAAACAGCAAAATATATTCAACCAGAAAACGGCACAATGGAATTTGCATTTATGTTTATTCCCCACGAAGCGATTTATTATGACTTACTTGTAAACAATGTCGGATCAACAGATGAGAATGCAGAAAACTTGATTCAACGTGCCGCTGCAAAATACAAAGTTATTATTGTCTCACCAACATCGTTCCTCGCATATTTACAAACAGTTCTGCAAGGACTCCGCGCACTTCAAATCGAGGAAACGGCAAAAGACATCGTAAAGCGTGTTGGCGAACTCGGGAAACATTTGAAATCATTCGAGGACTACCACAGCAAACTTGGCAACGCACTTGGAACAGCTATAAACCATTACAACGCATCAGGAAAAGAATTTAAAAAGCTCGACAAGGATGTCATGCGTATCACAAGTGAGTCACCAGAATTAGAAACACTTGTGCTCGAAAAACCAAACCTTGAAGAATAATAAATCCCGTTTCGTATATGCATATACGAAACGGGATTTTTATTTTGCCCAAACAGGCATATATTTTTTCAAAACAGAAACCATTGTAATTTTAAGAGCGTCTGCACTTTTTTTGGCATTACCGTCAGAAACAACGGGCTCACAAAAATAACAATATATTGGCTGCGGATTAATCCACCAAGACTTACTTGTTTTATCTTTGAAGAGTTTCGGCCAAACAAAAACAATAGGGACGATTCGTTTATTTTTTAAACGTGCAAATTTAAATGCACCGTTTTTTACTTCCCCCATCGGTTCATCAATAGTTATTCCAACCGGCCGTGTACCTTCAATAAACAAAAGTGGAGAAATGTTTTTATCAATGCACTTCAACATAAATGCATTGAATTTATGTAACGATTGAATGTCTTTCCTCCTCAGAGGTATTGAATGCCGCCACAAGAAAAAACAAAATGGTGGAATAAAAAACATTTTCCACGCAGCAGCCACAGACCACGGACGTGCATGCATAGCTAACACAGAAAGAATACTGTCAATAAAACCACTATGATTACATACACATACGACTGTTTCATTTTTTGGAATAGGGTTTTCATTTAATTGGCAGAATGATATTCCAAGCAAATACCCAAAAATTCGGAAAAATACATCCACAAAAAAGTACGAGTACTTCTTGGGAGAAATAGCGTGGATACATGCTCCCAAAATCATTGCAGGTACCCCAATCAAAAATACTGAGATATAAATAACGATTGTCGGAATAATATTCCACGGACCTTGTTTGCTAAACGTGGCCCATTGCCGTGTAGGAAAGAAAACGTAAAACAATAATAAAAATATTGTTATTTCTATTCTCTCAACAAGCGCAAACTGCGACAAAAGCCACAGAAATGGCCATACATATATCACAGTAAAAATGAGTCCGATTGGACCCACAAAATTTCTATATACCTTTGACATCATATCAATGAGTTTTTTAAGACTCTATATTAAATATAAGTTTTGGTCAAAGTATTTATTTAAACAAATTCTTCAAATAATCCCAGAAACTTTTTTTGGGCGACACCTGACTATCATCGATTGTTTGGTTTTTTGGAGTGGCATCATCGGTAATCACGACAACGTGTTCACCAGAGGCAACCACAGGATATTCTTCTTTAAGTGCCTCGCTCTGCCCTTCTGGAGTTTTTAGCATTTCAATTTTTTGAGATAAATCATTTTGTTTTCTTTGCAATTCAACCACTTCCATTTCGGCAATTTTGCGTTGTTTTGAAGCATCAATACTCTTGCCAATGATTGAATATAGACCAAACCCAGTAAAAACAATCAGAAAAAAAATGACGACAATTGTGCCACGAGAGAAAAAAATCTGTTTGAAAATGTTGGTCTTTTTAAAATATGACATACGCCTCAATTTGATAAGTATACCCTATACATGCTAAACTCTGTATACGGTTATATTGTATTACTATTATTCATAAAATATCAACCATATTCAACACTATGTCATCAATGTTTTCAAACAAATACAAAAAGAAGGTAAAGGTCTTCTGGGGCATCGTTTCAGTCGTGATTGTTATCATGATGATTGCCCTCTATATGCCGGTTTTGTTCACAAAATAAATCAGCTATCATCTAAAAAACCACCCAATATTGGGTGGTTTTTTAGATGATATTAATTATCTCCTCCACGTTGCATCATTTTCAAAAATACATCATGCGGAATGTTCACCTTGCTTGTTTCGCGCATTTTCTTTTTACCTCGTTTTTGTTTTTCTAGAAGTTTCTTTTTGCGAGAGACATCTCCTCCGCCCACGACTTTACTGCCGTGCATAAGCACATCTTTGCGGAATGCTTTGATTGTTTTGGATGACAAAATTTTTCCGAGCGCAACACCCTGAACTTTCATTTCAAACTGTTGGCGCGGAAGAATGTTTTGAAGTTTTTCTGTCGCTTCATCAGCTTCTTCTTGAGCGCGACGTCGCGCAATCACGCGAGTAAACGCAGGTACAATTTCATCAGCAAGAACAATATCCATACGAGTCACTGATGCCGGACGAAAACCTGCAAGACTGTACGTTATAGAGGCATATCCTGAAGTGACACTTTTTAGTTCATCAAAAAAACCACGCATCATTTCACGAAGAGGCATTACAACAACAAGCACCGAACGTCCGTCTCCAAAAGTTTCAGTTTCGCCAACTTCTGCTTCGTGTTCATAAAGCATTGTCATTAACACTCCAAGGTAATGTGACGGAGTAATTATGCGAACATTGGCCCACGGTTCTTCAACTGAGACAATCTCACCATCATTTGGAAAAAGATGCGGAGAGTAAATGGTTTCTTTGTTTCCGTTTCTTTTTGTTACGACATACGTAATCGATGGAGTTGTGACAATAAGTTCAAGATTGAATTCTCGACGCAAACGCTCAGTGATAATCTCCAAGTGAAGCATTCCGAGAAACCCAGCACGGAATCCACGACCAAGAGCACCGGAAGATTCTTCTTCAAACGTAAATGCTGAATCAGACAACTTGAGTCGTCCAAGTGCCATTTTGAGTGTTGGAAAATCATCCTGACTTTCAGGATAAATCGAAGCCCACACAACAGGACGCGGGTTATCATATCCCTCAAGATGAGAAAGCGGATTTTTTTCTGTCGTAATTGTATCTCCAACAGAAGCAATTCCTGGCTGTTTTACTCCGGTTACAATGTACCCGATTTCTCCTTCGCCGATACTTTCGCGAGCTTCTTCACTTGGAGTAAATACTCCCACTTCAAGCGCAATAAATTTTTTGTCTGCAATCGAAAAAAGCAATCTGTCGTGACGTTTTACACTTCCGTTAAAAATTCGAACATACACGATAACTCCTTTGTGATCATCATATTTAAAATCAAACACAAGTGCACGCAAACCTTTTTCTGGATCTGCTTTTGGACATGGAACTCGTTCGACTATCGCCTTGAGCAATTCTGGCACACCTTCTCCGGTGCGACCTGATACAGCAAGAACGGTCTCAGGATCAATATCGAGAAGCTTTCCAATTTCTGCTTTTACTTCTTCTGGACGAGCAAGAGGAGAATCAATTTTTGATATCGCTGGAACGATTACCAAACCTTCTGCTCGCGCAGCTTCGAGAGTAGTGAGAGTTTGAGCTTGTACACCTTGTGTTGAATCAACAAGAAGGATTGAGCCTTCAACAGCCTTAAGCGCGCGAGAAACTTCATACGAAAAATCAATATGTCCAGGCGTGTCAATCAAGTTCATTTGATATTGCTCATTGCCATCCTTATACATCATCCGCACAGGCTGCATTTTGATTGTAATGCCACGCTCTCGTTCAAGTTCCATGTTGTCGAGAACCTGTGCACGCATTTTGCGAGCCTCAATCGTGCCTGTAACCTCAAGCAGACGGTCTGCAAGAGTCGATTTGCCGTGGTCAATATGGGCGATAATACTGAAATTGCGTATATGCTTAAAATCCATAGGTATATGCAATACTAGCAGAAAAACACGAATTTAAGAAATTAATCTTCAGCAGGGACACTCTCAGGGTCGGTCAAATTTGTTTTCCAAAACTTCTGTCGAAGCGCAGAAATAAGCTCAAAAAATTCTTCATTCTTAAAAAGATATAGTACAATCACGCTTGCACAAGTACCGGCGAGTCCTGCAACTGAACCTTGTCCAAAAACTCCCCAAAATGTACGCATACCAAACACTGGAGCAAGTGCATTAAGTACAAGATACGAAACAACCCCAAGCGCCATTGCTGATACAAAACTTTGACAAAACGCTTTCAAAACACCTCCATTGATTTTGATATATTTACGTCGCAAATCAAGCCAATGCAACCACGCATTAAGCAGTGTTCCAATTGAATACGCAAGCGGCAACATCAACACAGCTGTACCTGACGTACCTTGAACACGAAGCAATGATTCGACTGTATTTTTGAAAGAAGGAACGGTCGCAAAAATATGCAACAAGTAATATGCCAAACCAATAATGATAAGTGAACAAAGTGTGTTTATAAAAAGCGGAGTCTTCGTATCGTGTGCCGAATAAAACGCACGAACAGAAACCAACACGAGACTCTGTCCAATCAAACCGATAGAAAAAATTGCGAAACAAGCTGCAGTTAATTTTGTATCAGTCCACGAAAACATTCCTGAGCCAAGAGTGATTCGCACAATTTGAGCACGTAGCACAATAAAGAGTGTAGTAATCGGAAGCGACCAAAATATAATTTGTCTTGTTGCCGAAAAAATACTATGTTGCCATTTATCAATTTCTCCACGAGCAAACGTCTCAGCCAACAGAGGAAAAGAGGCAATCGCATACGAAAGTCCGATAATACCAACGGGGGTCGTCTCTAAGTTAATTGAAAAGTTAAATACAGAAACCGCTCCAGCGCCAACGGTTGAAGCAAGCGCAACAACAACCAACAGTGAAATACTGTTCATTGATAAACCGATTGTTCGAGGTAATGACAAAGTAATAAGTTTACGAAGGGAGGCTTTTTCAATACGACGAGAAAGTGCCGGTGTAAACCCAGCATGAATGATTGTTGGGAGTTGAACAAGCAAATGAAGCCCTGCTCCAATAACAACCCCAACAGCAAGACCGTAATCACCAAACCTCGGATACAAATAAATAATACCAAAGATAATTCCAAGATTGTAAAAAATTGGAGAAAGCGAAAAAATAATAAATTTTCGCAACAGTTGCGTAATTGTTCCCACTAAACCAGAGAGTCCGAGCAAAACTGGAGAAAGTAACATGATGCGACTCACCCCGACAAGTGTGTGTAACTCAGCCGGATTGAAACCAGGAGCAATCAAATGCGATATTGCTGGCATAAATACAAACACCGTACCCGAAACAACAACCAAGAGAATCAAAAATCCCGAGAAAACATCATTAAAAAATTTTCGTGCAGAATCTTTGCCACTTCCATTGAGTCGTTCAATTAAAAATGGCATAAGAACGGTAATAGAAGCAAGTGATGCAATCGAAAGATACAACAAATCAGGTATTCGAAATGCAGCATAATAAATATCAAGGGTCGACGATGGACCGATTGTATTTGCAAGCATACGATCACGAAACAGCCCAATAAGTTGAGAAACCAACGAAAACACACCGAGAAGGATGGCAGCTTCATGCATGCCTTGCCACCCTTTATTTACAACACGAAAGAAACGTCGTATCATCGCTAGTTCCCTATCTTACTTGATGTATCTGGAACCGGAAGCTTTTTTGCTTTCTCTATTTTTGAATTAGTTGCCGGCTTTGTATCTGTCTTTGCAGGTGTTACTGGAGCTGGAGCAGTTAAACTATTGAGACTGTTGATGATGGTTTGATTATCTGGCAAACGATTACGCAATGCAGTCAAAATCGTTGTAGCTTCGCTTATATTGCCAAGTTTTTGATCTGTAAGAGCCAAGTAATACCATGCATTAAGATACTGATTATTAATTACGATTGCAGACCTAAATGCAGTCATCGCATCTTTGTAATCAGAATTTTGATAACGAATGAGACCAAGTTCAAAATATGTATCAGGATTGTTTGGATCAAAGAGCGTTGCATCTTGTAAACGCTTAATTGCAGAATCAGTATCACCGTTTGCAACTTCAATTTGAGACATCAAGAAAAATGCATCTGTATAATTTGGTTTGAGATCAATTGCCTTTTGAGCATACACTTGAGCATTTTTATTGTCATTTGAATCAAAGTACAATTCAGCCAAAGACAAATATGATTTTGGATAATTAGGAGCAAGAGAAATTGCTTGATTGTAAACATCACGCGCTCGATCATATGCCCCATCAACTTTGAGTGGAACAATCATACGTAGCAAATCTCCAAGAGCAAGGTAGTTCGCAGGATTTAATGAATCAATACTGATTGCTTGGAGCGCTGCGGTATTTCCAGTACTGATTGCATTTTGCAATGTTGCTTTGACAGCATCAGGAGAAGCAGAATCAGAAGACATATTGAGTGTTTTTTGAATTGACTGTTCGGAAATCAAAACGCGAGTTCTTTCGAAGCTTGGTAAATCAGACAAAGAGATTGCTTGAGAAAGACGACTATTTGCACTATCAAGATTACCATTTTGTGCTTCCGCAAGAGCTTTTTGGAAAAAGACAATTGAACCAAAACGTTCTGTTGCAGAATATGCCATTCCAGCAGAAACCATAAGGAATGCAACGATACACAAGATAGCAAAGAAACTTGCGCGCTGATCTTTTAGGAAGTTAACTGTTCGTTCTGAAATACGCTGTTCTGAAACAAGAAGTGCAATAAACAAACCAATAAAGAAGAATGCACAAGTCACAACGGCAATTCCAGGAGAAAAGAGCGTCATTGCAAGAACAAAATAAAGAGACAATAGGAACACGCAGAAAACTGGAATTTGTCTCTTTTGTTCACCAGAAGGAATGAAAACTTTTCTGAAACTTTCATAACCAAAAGCAGCAAGGAAAAAGATAATCGAAAGAACACCAAGCGCACCACCCAAAATCGCAACTGTCATCAAGAAACTTGATCCTGATGAAAACGGTGCGTCCCAAAGAGAATTACTATTTACAGCTGCTGGTCGGTTTATCAACCATTCATTAATGAAATTGTTTGGACCACTACCCAATACTGGATGTGAACGAAGAGCTTCTCCTGCAACATGCATTGTTGCCAAGAAACTTGGATGAACATCAACAAACGAAGCTTTAAATAGTACAGCAAGTGCACCACCGATAAGATTATTAGCAAGAACAAACAAAAGAGATACGAGAGATAACGCAAACGCAACAAAAGGAAACTTTCTTTCTTCTGCAAATCTATTTGTAATAAGAGTATAAATCAAAATAACAATAGAAGAAAATCCAACCAAAATCCATACAGTCAAAATATTACAAAGGATTACAAAGAAAAGTGACAATATTGCTCCAACAGAAGAAATAATTTTGAGGTTTTTTGGAGGTTTTGTAAATTGAAGAATAAGTGTAAATCCAACAAGCATCGCACCTGAGATAAATGCAAAATCACTCCATGTTCCAATAGGAGAATCAACTTTATTTACCAAAACACCAAACGTGGTAAATTGAGGGATGATTAAGTGTATTAACTGGAAAATAGCCAAAAGAATATAGATACCAAAAAATGCCTTAAGGAAAGTGAATAATCTTTTTTGCGTTGTAAAAAGCATACTGACAAGAAACGTCATAAGTATCATTCCACCAAGAACAGCAAATGTTCCTTGCTCAAAGTTTTCTCCAAAGAAAGAAATGTACGATGAATGAGAAAATGTTGCAGATAAAAAGAGTACTACAAGTACAACACCCAGAGAGCCGAGAATTGGTGACCATGGAACATGGAATGAACCTTCAATCAATCGTCCCAAAAGCCATGCAACGAGTCCAATCAAAACAGTCGCAACAACCAAATACCCCTTCAGTGTTCCAGCCAAAATGAGTCCTCCGGGAAGAAATCCTGCAATAGCAAAGAATACTGACAAGGAAAGCGATACGACACCGACACGATCACACAACAATGAGCTTTTTGTAGACATAGTGATTAAACGCTGTTTTAAACGCAAATAATTATTATAATAAAATGATACTGCTATTATACAACAAAATTAATAAGTTTATCGGGAACATATATGACTTTCTGTGGATTTCTACCACCAAGCGCTGTTATCACCTTTTCATCTTTTTTGGCAAGAGTTTCTATTGTCTCTTGTAAGGTATTTTTCTTAACAAGAATCACGGCTCTAAATTTGCCATTAACTTGCACGACGACTTTTACATCTTCAGAAATTGTCTTCTTTTCGTCATATATAGGCCAAGAAGACAAGTGAACTGATTTCTTTTCGCCAAACATATGCCACAAATCTTCTGCAACATGCGGAGCAAATGGTGCAAGCATCTGAACAAAGAATTTACAATCACTCACAGCGACAGATTCACCTTTTTCCATTTCATTCATACAAATCATCATTGCTGATACAGCTGTATTAAAACTGAAACTCGCAATACCATCGGTTACTTTTTTGATTGTACGGTGTAACACCATTTCTGCGTTTGCATCAGTTTTTTTAGATTTCTTTTCTTGTACTTTGTGTGCAAAACGCCACACTCTCTCAATAAATCTTCGTGAACCAATAATACTTTCTGTTGACCATGGAAGCGTTGCTTCAAATGGCCCCATAAACATTTCATACAAACGAAGCGTATCTGCTCCATATGTCTTTACAACATCATCAGGATTAACTACATTTCCCCAACGCTTTGACATTTTGCGTCCATCGCTTGCAAGAATCATTCCTTGATTTTTTAACAATTGAAACGGTTCAGTATTTGGAACCAACCCATAATCAAAAAGAACCTTATGCCAAAAACGTGAATATAGCAGGTGCCCAGTCGTATGTTCTGCCCCACCGATATATACATTTACCCCACCATGGTTTTTCTTTGAGTACCAATAATTCAATTCTTTTTTGTCAGCAAAAACTTTTTTATTTTTTGGATCGGTATATCTCAAAAAGTACCACGAACTTCCCGCCCAACCAGGCATTGTGTTTGTTTCAAATCCAGCTTTTTTCCATGCAGGCACATTTGCAAGCGGACCTTCTCCGTTACCGGAAGGCTCATAACTTTTTACGACAGGCAACACAAGTGGAAGTTTCTTCTCGGGAACTTCGTGAATCAATCCTGTTTTGTCTTTAAAAAGCGGAATCGGTTCACCCCAATATCGCTGTCGCGCAAAAACCGCATCACGAAGTTTGTATTTTGTAACGATTTTTCCGCCAACTTTTTCTGTGATTTTTTTACATGCATCTTTTGACTCCATACCAGAAAATTCTTCTGAGCCACACAAAATTCCACTACCATGATAACTTGCTTGTTTTCCTGTTCTAACAATTTTAAAATCTCTTTTTTGGCCCTCCGGCGTTAAAAATGAATCAACCTCATTTGGATCAAGCCAAACAATTTCATGATTTTCTTTTTCTTCATCAGAAATTTCATTTCTTTCTCCGTCGATCAACTCAAAATAAAAATTTGAAAAATGAGCAAAGCGATTTTGTTTCTTTGGCATATGATAAAATTTACTATGACATGCAGGCAATTTTTTTATCAATCTTAGATTTAAATAACCTGTCTCTTCTTGAATTTCTCGTACAGCAGAAGCTTCTGGATCTTCACCATCTTCAACACCTCCAGTCACAAAAGTTCCCCAGTTAACTTTTTTCCATTTGAGTCCAAGATATTTATCTTCACTCCAGTGTTTAATTACTGCGGAAATTACATGCCTATGAACAAATGCCAATTCTGGATTTGGGTCTTGAATATATAATGGTTCTATTACATGACGAACTGGCAAATTAAATTTATTTGCAAAAAGAAAATCCCGTTCATCGTGTGCAGGAACCGCCATTACCGCACCAGTTCCATATTGAGGCAAAACGTAATCTGCAATCCATACTGGAATTTCTTCATTATTTGCTGGGTTAATTGCAGTTATGCCTTTAAGTTCAACACCAGTTTTTTCTTTGTCATTTGAAACACGGACAATTTCATCTTTTTTCTTTGTTTGCCGTATATAATGTTCAACATTGGCAATATTATGAATTTGTTTTTTTAGAGCATGTACCAATACATGCTCTGGTGCGAGTACAATATACGTTGCGCCAAATATTGTATCAGCTCGTGTTGTAAATATTCTTATTTTTTCGTCAGAATTTTTTATCTTGAAATCAATTTCACTTCCTTCGGATTTTCCAATCCAGTTTTTTTGAACCTCTTTGATATTTTCTGGCCAATCAAGTCCATCCAAATCTTTGATTAATCTGTCAGCGTACGCAGTAATTCGCATGAACCACTGACGCATCAATTTCTTTTCTACTGGATATCCGCCTCGTTCAGAAACAGGACCTTCAGGACTTTCTACGATTTCATCATTAGCAAGCACCGTACCGAGATGCGGACACCAATTAACCTCAGAGTTTCCTTCATACGCCAATCGATATTGCATAATGATACTCTGCTTAACAACAGGATCCATCAATTTCCATTCTTTCGCAGAAAACACACCGTCATAATTAGTAAACGCAGTAACGGAAAAATTACCGTTCTTTTCAAATATTTTTATAAGTTCTGAAATTGGTCGTGCTTTGTTTTTTGTTGTATCAAACCAAGAATCGTAAATTTTTAAAAACATCCATTGTGTCCATTTGTAAAACTCAGTATCGGTTGTATCAACCTTGCGTGACCAATCATATGACAGACCAATCAAATTGAGTTGTTTTTCAAATGTCTTGGCATTTATTTGGACGGCTTTCTTTGGGTGAACTTTGTTTTGGATTGCGTACTGCTCCGCTGGCAAACCAAATGCGTCGTATCCCATTGGATGAAGCACATTAAAACCCTGCATTCTTTTTTGACGTGCAATCACATCACTCCCAATATATCCGCGAGGGTGACCTACGTGAAGTCCAACCCCAGATGGGTATGGAAACATATCAATAACAGAAAAAGGTTTTTTACCTTTTGCTTTAACCGAAGAAAATGTTTGGTACGTTTTCTTCGTCTCCCATTCTTTTTGCCATTTTTTTTCAATTTTATTATGATCGTATTCTTTCATATTGTGTATATTTAAAAATTATTTTTTATTTCCCAAATTTCTTGACCGCAAACCAAATCAGAATTCCGAGAGCCAGCGCGAGAATAATTACTTTGAACAAATCATTCGCATCACTCCAATATCGCATTGATGCAATAATGAGAGACAACACACCGCCCCAAGAAAAAGCCGGAGAAATAATTTCATTTGAAATAACACCACCAAGGACAAGAACGATAATACTCAAGACAACCAAAATAATGAACGTGTTGCGATTGTAATTTTTTTGAGCGATATCAAAGTTCTTTTGGTTTGTATAATTTGGGTCACAATAACCAGTAGGATTATCAAGCCTTGGGCTTGATGCCTGCATAGTATTTGTAAGCGGAACAGGATCTGTCCACTGTCCGCCGATCTTTAGACAATCATCTTTGTTCGTAATTGGTATAACAACTTGTGTTTGTTTTACAAAATCATCATATTGTGGAGCTTTGTATACCAAAGAAATTGCATAATTAAAAAACATATTAAGCACAATAACAATAGCAACAATCATCGCCCATTTTACAAAACCACCCTTATTTTTCTTGCCCGTTTCTATTGTTTCCATTGTGATATATATGTTTTTTGATTGATAAAAGTACACTACTCATAGTATAATACATCCAGTAGTTATTCAACATGAGACAGACCCCTAATTTAAAACACGAAGAAAGTGAAGAGATAGAAATTGGATCGCTCGATCCAAACAATTTGGAGTACGTCGAATCAACAATTCGAGAACTTGGAAAACACCTCAGTGAACTTTCACGAGAAGAACAAATGATTTAGTCTCGAAGCGTCTTTGGACCTTTGTCTGACAAAAAAATGATGGTTGATGGTTTTGCATCAAGCAAACCGCCTGAAACATAAAAGTCCATATCTGAACCAAAATAATCTTTGGCTTCGCCGATTGTGTGCGCAGGTATTAACCCTTGTGGGTTTGCAGATGGAGCAACAAGCGGACCAGTCTTTTTTAAAAAAGCAGAAATCTTTTTCTTTTTTGGTAAGCGAAAAGCCAACGAGTTTTTACCTCGATGCAAGTATTCGAACTTCTTTGATTTGCATGAAAGTATCACCGACACGGCGCCCGGCCACACATCATTCAAAAAACTTTTTTGGTCTTTGTTGAGAACAATTCCAAACTTTTTTAAATCATTGAGTGACGAGATGAGGATAATAAACGGCTTTTGTTTTGTTCTTCCTTTTGCCGAATATATACGCTCAACGGCAGATTTGGAAAACGCACTGCCAACGATACCATACAACGTATCCGTAGGCACAACGCCAATACCACCATTTTTTATAATTTTGAATATATCCTTTTGGGCTTTTTCTGAACTCATATTTTCATACTAGCACAAAATAAAAATAGCCAAATGTTTTGTAAAAACATTTGGCTATTGATTAATCTACAAGTAGCGATATCTTTTTTGTACCATACAAAAGCTTTTTGAGAAGTTTAGCTTGTCTTGTTTCAAGCAAATCTCTATTTGCGTCACTCAAACCGACAATATGTATGTCGTCATACGATGTATAGTATATCCATACCATTCCATTACGGATAATAAAATAACAATACGGATTCATGACGACAAAAATTCTTTTGTCGTGTGCGGTATCAGCAGAAAAAATAGCATACGCGCCACTCGCAAGCGGTGAAATATAAAATTTATTTTTGCCAATACTCGACTCAAATTTGTTGCTACCAAAAAATAGAGCCAAGTATTTATCGCGAATACTTTGAATAAATTTTGCATCTGAAAGTGAGCTCTGCTCAAATACTCCCAAGCTTCGTGTGTACTGGAACGTATCAAGCATCGGGACATCACGTAATGAATCGTTCACACGTAGCACATTCCTCTGGTCATACCGATCAGAATTTTGAAATCCAATGACAGTCGGTCTTTTTTGTGCAAAAGAAATCAACGAAAAAACACTGCAAAAAACAGCTAATATATATTTCATGTGCAAATAGTTTTTACAAATGTAACATGAATATATTCATTTGTCAAACTATATTTTAAACTCTATCACATCACCGTCTTTAACAATGTATTCTTTACCTTCTGTGCGGACTTTGCCTTTTGCTCGTGCTTCACCGTACGAACCAGCATTCAACAAATCTTGCCAGTTTACAATCTCTGCGCGAATAAATTTTTCTTTGAAATCTGTATGAATCGCCATTCCTGCAACAGGCGCAGTACTACCCTTTTTGATTGTCCATGCGCGAGTCTCTTCAACTCCTGTTGTAAAATATGTTTCAAGTCCGAGAAGTTTGTATGCCTCCGTAATCAGTTTGTTGATACCGTTGTCACCTCCCCCCATCTCTGCACGAAACATTTCTTTTTCTTCACCTTCAAAATCTTTGAGTTCATCTTCAATTTTTGCATCAAGTACTACATACCCCGCACCAGTCGACACGATGTAATCAGTAAGTTCTTTAAAAAGTTCTGGATGTGATTCATCCAAATTTTTTGCACCCGCACGCTTGTTCAAACCATACAAAATGGGTTTTGTTGTAAGTAAATTAAGTTGATGAACTTTTGGAATTTCTTTTTCATCAAAATCGATAGTGTTTGCCATTTTTTCCGCTTCAAGTGCATCAATGATTTTTTTGAGTGCACCTTCTTCAATAACAGCTTCTTTGTCTCCACGTTTTGCATCACGAGAAATATTTGCCAGACGTTTGGTGGCAGTTTCCAAATCAGCAAGCAAGAGTTCCATGTTGATAACCTTGATATCACGGAGTGGATCAATATCTCCATAGACATGCAAAATTTCATTTCCGTTTCCATGTTTGAGTGGAAAGATTCGTATCATTTCAAAAATAGCATCCGTCTCACGAATATTGGCAAGGAATTTATTTCCCAAACCTTCACCTTTTGACGCACCAGCAACAAGTCCGGCAATATCAACAAATTCTATTACGGCTGGAATCGTTCTTTTTGTCTGAGAAAATTCAGCAAGTTTATACAAACGTTCATCAGGCACAGGAACAATCCCGACCGACGGGTCGATTGTACAAAACGGATAATTTTCTGCGGGTACACCTTTTTTTGTCAGCGCGTTAAACAACGTTGATTTACCGACATTTGGCAACCCCACAATTCCAAGTTTTAGCATGGAATGAATATACCAGAATAATCAATAAAAGTCACAGGCGAGGCACTATTTCAAACTTATACTCTCAATAACAACAGGAGTAAGTGGTCGGTCAGAAGAATCTGTTGGCGTATTATTTATTGCGGTGACGACGTCCATACCTTCGGTAACTTTTCCAAATACCGTATATTTGCCATCAAGGAAATTATTGTTTGCAACGTTAATGAAAAACTGACTTCCATTTGTATTTGGTCCAGAGTTTGCCATTGCAACAGCACCAATATTATTTTTTTCATTTGGAGTAATCTCGTCATTAAAAGAATATCCAGGGCCTCCTGTTCCCCACATTGCCTTTTGTGAATCATCTTTTGTAAGAGGATCACCGGCTTGATTCATAAATCCTTTGATGACTCGATGAAATTTAATACCATCATAAAACTTGCTTCCAGCAAGCTTTATAAAGTTCGCAACAGTATTTGGTGCGTCTTTTGAACTAAACTCAATTGTAATATCACCTTTGTTTGTGTGTAGTGTTGCGTACATAAAATTTTTGTTTGTAACAGTATCAGCAGTACTTGTTGCAGTTGACTGCGTGTTAGTTGCTGTATTTGCAACTTGAGTATCTGGATGTACTTCAAGCGACGCACTATCAGGTGATGGCGCCACTAATTCTGAATTTTGTGAAAAAAACCAGAGACTGCCAACAACAAGCACAGTGATTACAACAACGAACAAAAATACTTTTGACATGAGTTACAAAAATGATTAATTATTAATTTAGGACATTACTCCACCAAGAAGTTGCATCAGTGGCATCAAATCGTCTTTGTGTTTTGTGATTTGATCTTTATATTTGGTCATTACAGAAAGCATTGCATACTGCTCAGGCATTCCGCTTTTTTTCTTTTCTTCGATTTCGTTTTGAATATTTTCAAACAATGCTTTAAGCTCTTTATTTTCTTCGAGCTTTTTGAGCTTTTCTGCAAGCTCCGGATTTGCCGCAAGCTTTTCTGCAATAGCGTCAGCTTGATCTTTTGGAATTCCTTTTGCTTGCAATACCTTTTTTATAAAAAATGTTTTTATGGACATAGGCAGATACTATCATAATTAGCCGATTTTTTCCAAGATTTTTGGAATCAACTGAAAGTCAGCCTGTAATGTCTCACGCATTCCTCCATTGTACAATGCGGCTGCAGGATGATAGAGCGGAAGAAAATATTCGGTATTAATGCGCTTGAATTTTTTGTGAATAAGTTTGCCATGCACTTCGGAAATTTTTAAATCAGGAAAAAAGTCATTCATCGAATGTCTTCCGAGAAAAACAATAAGCTTTGGTGCAATCAAATTAAGTTCTTCATACAACCATGGAGCACATGATTCTTTTTCTGACGGCTCAGGATCACGATTGTCTGGCGGACGATATTTAACAATATTCGTAATATAAATATCCTCACGTTTGAGTTTTATTTCTGCGAGCATCTCAGAAAGAAATTTGCCTGCAGCTCCGACAAAAGGCACACCGAGTTTGTCTTCGGATTTTCCCGGAGCCTCACCAATAAATACAATAGATGCATGCGCCGATCCGTTACCGGGTACTGGCTGTGTTGCAGTCTTTTTGAGAACACAGTCACACTGTACAAACCATTTGGCGTTTAGTTCTTTGAGAAGCGCTTCTTTTTCCATCTGCGTATTATACCACCGCAAAATTAATCTTCGATAATTCTAATATCGTCTGAATGAAGTTTTGATGAAGTAGCTAAGTTGGGAGATGTTTTGATTGCATATATTCCAGCAATGATAATTCCAGCAAAACCAACAACAATTGGAATTACAGGAAGAAAATCATTTTCAGTCAAATTGCTTGATGTGCTACTACCATGTACTGCTTGGAGAATATTGGATTCCAACACAACATCAGAATTCGAAGCGATATCCTGTGGTTGAATATCACTTACTGAAAGAGTTGCAGAATAATTATTCGTAATTTTCTTTGTGGATTTTTTTGAAACAGTTTGAGTAGCTGTTGATGATACTGACGTAGTCGCAACAACAGTGTTGGAATACGAACTCTCAACACTCTCAGGAACAGGATTTGTCCGCACATCAGCAGGCATAACTGAATTGCCGCTATTATAGACCACAACAGGCAAGCCTGACGGCAACGACAATTCCAATGAATGAATTTTTGAATATTCAAATCCTGTGATTTCTTTTGAAAGAATTATCTTTTTTCCCGCAAGAACAATAGTGTTGTCAGGAAATGTAAAATAGACATCAGGATTTGATAAGGAACGCATTGTCCAATTGGACAAATCTATCTCACGAGACCCGGGATTCGAAATTTCTACAGAGCCATCAATACCGATATTGCTTATCACAACAGACGAAGGCAATACATCGATTGTTTTTCGAATAGACAAATTTGATGAATCATTTGCATCGTACGGATTATGCATGAATTCAAAATAAACAACATATGTTCCCGGGTATGCGTATGTATGACTAAACGCATTCTGTGAATAATCATAATGTACGGCTCCATCACCAAGCGAAACACGAAACGTTTTACTGTTCACTGGGATTGTCCCGACGTTTGAAACTGAATAACTAATATTTACAGGTACTCCAACAGTTGCAGTCTTTGGAACAGTAAGTTCAATGTTGGCACTCGATACGGAGGACGATGGCACAACAGTTGAAACCGATGTGCTCGTTGAAGAAGTACCATCATTTGCATACAAGCCACCAGAAGCAAGTACGGCATTTGTACTTGAAGCATTACTTGAATTTAGATTATCTAATGTTGCAAACCCAGGTGTCGGCGACGCAGCTATCCAAACACCATTTGAATTTTTCTGCAGGCTATTACCATCATTGGAAGCGCCGATTGATGGATCATATGTATACTGATCAAGTGCGGTTTTTGTCGAATCATTAATTACCAATGTCTTTCCAGTAGAATCACTCAGGTCACTCCAACTACTATCAAAAACAAGGCCACCAAAACCAGGTTGATCAGCTAAAAACGTCGGAACATCTTGCGCAATAATAGCAAACGAACCCGGCAAAAGCAGTGTGTTTGTCCCAACTGAAGTTATTGAATGATATGAACTTCCAACCCCATCAGTCTGCAAAAAATACTTTGTCATATCTATAGATGACGAGCCATTATTCACGACCTCAACCCATTCGTGTTTGTCATCCGAACCAGCAGGATCGTACATAACTTCAGTCAGTGACACAGAAGCTTTGACAAACGACAAAGGAAGAAAAACAAAAACCATGCTCACAAAAATTATTCGCTTCATTTGATTTTGTAAAATCACGCCAACATGACGTGATTGAAAAAATAAAACTCACACGTTGCTAATTATTCAAGCAAACCACGAAGCACATCTTCTGGAACCTCTCGAACTTTTTTTGGAGAATTATCGGTATCTTTTTCAGGTATCTTTTCGGATTGTTTTTTTGAAACAGCACTATCAGACATTTTGGAATCGTCAACTTGAGGTTCTTGTGTTTTTTCTTTTGAAACATGAGCAGTGCCGTTCTTTGCCTTCATGATGGCTTCTTGCAACGCAGACATACGCTCTTGTGAAGCTTCTTTTACTTCAGTCTTTGAATGCACAACCTGGTCATTGTTTTTTAAAGAAGAAAGCGAAATAGTTTTCTTTTCTTCTTTTTGAACAACAGGAACTGCTGCAACGGAAGTATCTGTATGTATTTCTTTTTTGTTTTCAACTCCCGCACGAAGAGCTTCCCCAAGCGCCTGCTTGAGAATATTTTGCAATCCGTCATGATCTGGACCTTTACGCTCAACAGGAGTGGTCGAAATCTTATGTTTTACAGGTATTCGTTCCACGAGCTTAGTTTGAACGACAGGAGATTCTTGAGAAATATTTTTCTGTGCAGGAATACTTACTTTTTGTACTGGAATTTTTTCTTCAGTTTTTTTATACAGCGGATGATGTACGGTTTTTGATTCACTTGGAAATTCAATACCAAGACTGGCAAGTTGCGACACTGATTGGGGTTGAGATTTGAGCGCTTGTGTACGCGTACCTTTGACCGGTTGAAGTTCACCTGATTTTATTTTTGCAATACACTCTCTGCAATACACAGGACGTCCCGGCTCTGGAGCAAAAGGAACTGTGGTTTCCTTGCCGCACGATGAACAAATGGCTTTAAATTTGCCCTCCATCGAACCTGTTCCACTAGAACCTGTATTACCCCCTCCATTTCCATTTTCAGTAGATGGTGATGGTGAACCAAGCGACATACCACTCCATTCAAAAATTTCACGTTCAACGTCTTCTCGTGGACGTGCATACAATGAGCGAGATGACTCAATGATTTCTTGCTTAACATTACTATCCTCAGGAATTTTGAATGGAGGAAGTGTGCTTGCCGAAAAAGGTCTTGAGGTCACACCGTCGACCATGAGTTTCAAATATATTTTGTAGTTTGGAAGACTGACCATATCTTGAGGAGTAAATTCTGGATCAAATTCTTTTTCAAGAAAATCTCCATCTACTGCCCCAACACGAAAGATAACCATTGTTCCCACGTTTCCAAACACAGCATCACGCACCGTATCAGAATCTTTTGTTGAAAGTTGTGCTATATATTGATGTGCAATAGTAAGATTAAGACGATATTTTCTAGCCTCAGAAAGTATTGAAGCAAAAGAATCTGTTACAAAGTTTTGAAATTCGTCAACATACAAATAAAAATCCTTACGCTCGTCTTCGGGAATACGTACACGCTCCATAGCAGCAAGCTGTATTTTGGTAATAAGCATTCCTCCAAGAAGTGCCGAATTATCTTCACCAATACGTCCTTTTGATACGTTAACCAAAAAGATTTTACCAGAATTCATAATACCAAAAAGGTCTATCGTTGATTTTGATTGTCCAATAACATTACGAACAATCGATGCAGACAAAAACTGTCCAACCTTGTTTTGAATCGGAGCAATCGCTTCATTACGATATTGTTCTCGCCATGCTTCGAATTCGTGAACCCAAAATGCTTTAATAACAGGATCTTTTAAATTACCAATAACCATCTGACGATAGTCTTTGTCGACAAGCATGCGTGGAATTCCAAGAAGTGTTGAGCCCGGTGTATCAATCAATGCCAAAATCGCATTATTCAAAATGTATTCCATACGAGCACTCCAAACATTGGCCCAGAGTTTCGTAAAAATACCCATGAGTCCGGACGATACAAGGTGTTTGTATCGTGGATCATCAACCTCAAGAACATTAAATCCAATATGATAATCAGTATCGGCTGGGTTAAAATAAATAACATCTTTTGTTCTATGAGAAGGAATTGTGGCAAGAATTTTTTCAACAAGTTCTCCGTGTGGGTCAACAACGCAAACTCCTTCGCCGTTCCAAATGTTTTGCACAATCATATTTTCAAGAAACACGGATTTACCGGTACCAGACTTTCCAAGCACGTACATATGCTGACGTCTATCTTTGCGTTTAATGCCAAAAACCTGCGCTTCTTTGCGATAGTTTGTTTTTGCCAAATACGTTATGTCTCTATTAAAGTTAATCCCTTCAGGGAGAAAATCCATGTATAGAATTATACATTCATAAATGTATTTTTGAAAGAGTAAAACGATTCAAAAACTGTTTATTGTGTGCGTTTGATGATTTGTACAGACTGAAGCGCTGCTTCCATTGCACTATACCCGAAACTTTCACGAATGATTGCACCGAGTGCAACAAGTGCGTCATACGTATTATCTATACTTACCTGCTAAATCAAATTCCAAATTAACCAAATCACCTTTTTTTAATCGCGAGAGTGTTGTGACCTTGAGTGTATGAGGGACAAGCGCTACAACAAAACTTGATGATTTTGATTCCGCAACAGTCAAACTTGTACCATCAACCGTAATCGAACCTTTTGAAACAATATATTTTTTAAATTTTTTGGGATATGAAATCTCAATTCTATATCCATCTACAGATGATATTTGTGCAACAACCCCAACACAATCTACGTGACCGGAGACAATATGTCCATGCACACGCTCACCATACACGAGAGGGCGTTCAATATTTACAAACTCATATATCTCTTTTCCAAATGTCGTTTTTGAAAGAGTCTCCGGAATAATATCAAAAAAGTATCTGTCTTTTGTAATTTCGGCGACGGTCAGACACACACCAGATACAGCGACAGAATCCCCCACTTTTAATTTCCACTTTTTTGAAAGAGAAATGGAAATACGAATATTTTTATCGTTTTTTTTCTGAGACTCAATCTGTGCAGTTGTTTCAATTATTCCGGTAAACATAGTGTGTATTAAAATTTTTTGCGAGATGACTGAATAATCTCTTCTTTGCTTGATGTATATGGCGCAGGCAAGACTTTGAGTGTTTCGGCAGAAAACGGATCATAACTTTCACCATCAATGATTGTTTTAATATAAAATTCACCGATTCCCAGATTTATCATATCTTTGATATCAAATACAGGAGCAAAATCTGGTCGCAATGTCACAGCATCTTCACCTCCGACACGAAAACAAATAATCGTTCCGACATTACCAAGTACCGCATGTTGAATCTTTGGTAATAACTGACCCATGTATTTGTGTGCAATAGTAACACATATGCCATATTTGCGCGCTTCGGAAAGAAAATCCTCAAATGTATCCGTTGCAACATTTTGAAATTCATCTATATATAAATAAAAATCATTTCTGTCTTTTGTTTCCATTTTGGAACGCACAATACCCACTTGTTTTATTTTCTTTAAAATAAAATCACTCAAAAAACGTGCATTCTGTTCTTCAATTTTTTCTTTTGCCAAATTTACAAGAATAATTTTTTGAGTATTAATCAAATCTTGCCACGGAAGCTCATTTATTTTTTGCTCAAACAAATGCTGATCAAAAGAATCTAGCAAATCCATATATGTTGGGTCAACAATATACACATCATCAGCACGTTCTTCTGGAATAAAATCCAAAATTTCATTAATCAAATCTCCATGCGTATCAATCAGACAAAGTCCATATCCATATGCAATATCTTGTCGAACAAAAAGCTCCAAAAGTTTTGATTTTCCAACACCAGATTTACCAATAATATATGCATGACGACGACGATCAATGCGCTTGATTCCAAATATATATTTTTTTTCTTCAAGAGACGCGACGTAATTCGTTCGTCCAATAAACGAAACATGTTGAGAATCAACACTACCATACATCGGCAACTCAGATGGTGGTGGAGCATATTTGATTATTTGAATTTTGTTTTGTCGAGGGGGCATATAAAATAAATTTAATACCCTATTGTACCACTGAAAAGAAGTCAGCCAAAATAAGCCAAAGACCCGAACCAATGGTTCGGGTCTTTTTTATATGTTCCTTTATTGATTAATACCCCATCGCTTTTGCAATGCGTTCAAGAGCAATAATGAATGCGGCACGACGAATGTCAGTTTTTGCTGATACTGACTTTTCATAAATCGCCATACTTTCATGGTCAAGAATCTCTTTGAGTTTTGCAAACACGTCTGCTTCACTCCAGTGCTCACCTTTCAAATTTTGTTCCCATTCAAATGTCGAAACAGTTACACCACCTGAGTTTGCAAGAATATCTGGAACTACTGGAATATTTTTCTTGTACAAAATTTCATCAGCTTCAGGAGTTATTGGACCGTTTGCAAGTTCGAGAATAAATTTTGCTTTAATTTTGTCGGCGTTATCCACAGTAATTTGATTTTCAAGAGCAGCTGGAATAAGTACGTCACATTCAAGTTCCAAAAGTTCTGCGTTCGTAACAGTACGAGAACCCGGAAAACCCGCAAGCGTGCCATTTGTTTTTTTCCAATCTTCAAGCGCTTTGATATCAAGTCCATCATCTTTGACGATACCACCCTTGGAATCAGACATCGCAATAATTTTGTAACCATTTTTTGCAAAAATTTCGGCTGCGTTTCCGCCAACATTTCCAAATCCCTGAATAGCAACCTTGCCACCAGTCGGAACATTAAACTTTTCTCTCAAGCGATCAAATACATAAAATCCACCAAGACCTGTTGCGGGACCACGTCCCTCTGAGCCACCCTTATCAAGCGGCTTACCTGTAAATGTTGCCATTGTTGTGTCACCAGAAATTTTTGAAAATTCATCTCCCATCCATGCCATGATTTCAGGAGTTGTGTTTACATCAGGAGCAGGAACATCTTTTTTGGGACCAAGAATTTCCGAGAGTCCTCGCACCCATCCGCGTGAAAGACTTTCGAGTTCTGTTTTTGAAAGTGTTTTTGGATCAACAGTGATTCCACCTTTTCCTCCACCCATAGGGATATTAGCAACAGCACATTTGAGTGCCATCCAAAAAGCAAGCGCCTTTACCTCGTTGATATCGGTATCGTGGTGATAGCGAATACCTCCTTTGTATGGGCCTCGTGCGTTGTTGTGTTCAACACGATATCCCTCAAACACTCGAACACTACCATTGTCCATTTTGACCGGAATAGAAATACGAACTTCACGATTCGGCACAGAAATTTGAGCAATAAAGCCCTCTGGAAAAGCCTGCACTGCAGTAGCTCTCTTCAATTGCATCATTGCGTTCTCGTATGGATTTTGCATATATTTTTTTATTACCTAATAATCAAATCACATTATACACTACGAGAGATTGCGCACCATTGGTGCAAAAACGTTACTACTCTTCATCATCTGAAATAAAGCCACCGGCCTGTAAGTCCCACAATTTTTTGTAACGACTCACAGAATTTGCAAGCAATGAATCATGCGTACCCTCTTCGACAATTTCTCCGTTTTCCATGACAATGATTCTGTCCATTTTTTGAATCGTTGAAAGACGGTGCGCAATCACAATTGTTGTCTTGCCTTTCATGAGTTCCGAAAACGCTTCTTGAATCAACATTTCTGAATGTGAATCAAGAGAACTCGTTGCTTCATCAAGCAAGAGTATTGGAGCATTTTTGAGAATTGCACGTGCAATTGCAACACGCTGACGTTCTCCTCCGGAAAGCTTCACTCCACGTTCACCAACATACGTATTGTATCCTTCGTTCAAGACTTCAATAAACTCATGCGCATGCGCACGTTTGGCTGCTTCGATAATTTGCTCCAAACTAACATGCGGATTGCCATATGCAATGTTCTCGCGAATTTTTCTGTGAAAAAGGAGCGGTTCTTGTGGCACATACGAAATTACAGAATGCAAATCATCTTGGGTAACATTGCGAATGTCTTGACCATCAATCTTGATTGAGCCATTTAATACATCAGTAAACCGCAGTAACAATTTTGTAATCGTTGATTTGCCTGCGCCTGAGTGTCCGACGATTCCAATACGCTCACCTGCAGATACCTTGAGAGTAAGATTTTCAAAAATTGTTCGGCCCTCGCTATATGCAAATGACACATTATCAAAAATAATTTCTCCACGATTCATGGCAAGCGGTTCTGGAATGACCGGATCTTGCACAGTCACTGGCATTTCAAAAATATCAACAATTTCTTGCATCTCGGCGGCACGCTTCATAAAGCGCCCAAGAGAATTTCCAACATCCCACAAACTACCAAATACAGAAATCATATATGACTGCACGAGCACGACCGTACCGGCAGAAATTCGTCCTGCAACCCAAAAATATGCGAGAGTATAAAGAACTCCACCCTGGACAATAAAATTAAGAAGTCCTTGCAGTGAGTCGATACGATTTGCAAAAAACCATGCTTTTTTACTTTTTGATTTTGCTTCATCGGTTAAGTCACGAAATGACTGAATCTCCATATTGTTAGCAGAAAATGTTTTGACGGCAATATTATTGCCAAACACATCAGCCAAGCGTCCAGAAATACGTGAATCAGCTTCTGCTTCTTCGAGGTCATATTTGATTTTCTTTTTGACAAAGATCGCAACAATAGTCAAAAAGAAAACCACCCATAACGCAAACAAAACACATATAAATTTTGACTGAGTGGAAAGAATAATAAATATCGTAACAAAACTAACTGCCGTACTAAAAAAGTTATAAATAAAAATATCAAACATGTTTTCAAAGGCGCCGACAAAACGATTGGATTTTGCAACCAAACTTCCGGCAAACATATTTGAAAAGAAAACATTTGATTGACCCTGCAATTTCTCAAAAGCAACATCACGTAATTCTTTAATTACGTTAAATTCAAACCGCAAATGCAAATATTTACTGATGCGACCAAACACAAACGAAAATCCGTACGTTAATATCAAAATAAAGATAATCTGAAACAATCGAGGCCCAATAACAGTACGATCAGCACCAGAAAAAGCAATAAGATCAATGACTTTTTTCATAAACAACGGACGAACCGCATCTATGGCAATTCGGAGCATAAACATGGCAAGCACGCCAAAAAACGCAAAGCGGAACTTACGCATCGATGGCCATACATATTTCATTATCCGTTTGAATGAAAACATATCAGTATAATATACCATCTTTTGAGCTTTTTATAAAAAATGCCCCGTTTTCCTTCGGAAAACGGGGCTTATTAACATATGTATTATGCACATACAATGACAGCCTCAGACTCAATAAAACTTTTTATCATTTTATAGAGCTCAGGCCTATCATCAAATCCATTAACCGGAATCATTGATAATGTCGGATTCATTGCAAAACCCATAATATAAGTTGCAATGTAATCCGCCATGTACTCAAACGTACGAATCGGATTATTAATTACATCCTTATAGACGGCCGAGTACGTTGTAATCGGCGGAAATGCAATAGCTTCCTTAATAAAAGTTTCTTGGAATTTCCGTGGATCAACTTTTTCGCCACCTATAAGTAACGTGTATGTCGGTTCAACCCCATCAGTCTGCAAAAAATCTTCTGCATAACTCCTCCAATAAAACGCTGGCATTTGGAGCGTATGAGCGAACTCATGTATTACTACATACGCCAAGTACGACCACACGACAAGCTCAGAGACATAATCAGGAAACTTAAAGAGTTCAATCTTCATTTCGTAAACATTTGTCTTATCGTGATTGTAATTCAAAAAGGATGAGTGTCCACACGGAAGCGAAAATTTTGTTTCCGCCTGCTTGATGTCACTTGTTACAATAGGCTCCGCTGCAGTTGAAGCAGAAGAAAACCAAAGTGTATCCAAAAAATCAATTTGTTTACAATGATTGCGCTTTAACGCATTCACCGGAAACAACGAAAGACATTTTTGCACAAAGTCCACAAGATCGGGACGCCCCCACAAATCTTTTCCGATGGTAATTTGTTTAACCAAAGGTGATATTGATGTTTCTTTTACTCGTTTCAAAAAACGTCCAATCGATTCATGGTTACGTTCGAGCCAAGCAAAAGACTGTTCATTACTAAATTTAGCCATAGTATATGCTGTTTTAAATTATGAAAATAACAATTTATTTCGTCTAAAACAATAGCATGTTTTAGACTAAATGTCAATTTGAAACTATTTATTTCCGACACCCCGAAGCAATATTGTATTATTTGATTTTGCACGTGGAGAGATTTTTTGTGAAGAAAAACCAATTTTTTTTCTGCGAGGTGAAGCTCTTTTTGTTTGAAGATCTTTTACCATCTTTGTTAATCGAGAAATACGAATAAACAAAGAAATAACAAGTACTATTACAAGCCCAAGTCCAATCAATATTACAAAGTTAATATTTTGTAATATTGATTCAAAAAAGGTCGAGGTATTTTTTTGCTCAACCGAAACAGTGTTTTGTAATTGAGAAGCAGCTGGTGCTACTACTGGTGTAATATCTACAACCTGTGGAGCGTTCGATAAATTTTCTGGGGGTACGGACGTAGGTTTTTGTGTTTTAGATTTTGATTTATTAACCGAACCAGTCACGGCAAGCGCAGGATTAACTGCAAGTTTGTAACTAGCCGATTTAAGAGCTTCGGTTAAATCTGTCCCCTTGCCGTCATTAGCCAAAATTGTACCATTTTTGAATGAAAGTTTTGCCGTACCAGATTTTTTGACTTTAAACGTTGCGGTAAAAACTGTTTTTGGTCCACCTGAATAACCTCCAATTAAAACACCCTCAAAAGAAACAGTACCCGCACTTGTAGACGATATTGGACCAGTTGCTCCAGGAGGAAGCCATGTTGTTATGATTGAACTATTTTTTGATACTGAAATAATCGAAAGTGTATCTTTGGGATATGAAAGTGTTCCAGAAACTGCATTCATGGCTTCAGCATAACTTGAAACCTTAACGGAAACAGAAAAAACATCACCGACGTTATAAGTTCCACTTGAAGGAACTATAGTAAGCATCGCCGCATGAGTTGATTGCGGAGTACAAAAAAAATAAATAATAGCTGCAAAAAATACTATTTTGTATGTTTTCTTTTTATAGTCCATTTTCTCCATATAATTATGCCAGATAAAACAAGAAACGCAATTCCACACGCCGTCCATCCACCAAAATATTGAGTAGATACGCGTGGTTCAACCGAAGCCCCTTGTAACACATGCACAACAATAGGATTTGCGGACGATGAAGTTTCGGTGCCTTGTCCATCGTTTAGATAAATATGCTCGTTTGAAGCCAACAAAGTACTGTCACCAAGAATAACAGGTTTGAAAAACAATCTTACAAGCAAACCATCACTGCGAGATTTTGGATCAAAAGGATTAATATATCCCAAAAATCCTCCAGGTATGATTCCAGAAAAATGAATTGTTTTTCCGCCATTCAATATTGCCGGAGCATCAACCCACTCACCTATTATTGAACCGATGTTACTATTTGAAATATATAATAAATTACTTGGAACTTCGATATCAGCACTTACGGTATTTATATCTTCGTTTTGAGGATTAATCATTACATCCACATAAAATTCTCGCCCTTGATACACATCCACTGTTGACGACGCAAAAGAAATACTAGCAGCACGCACAGACGAAGCACAAAAAAAACTGGCAGACAAAATCAGAAAAATAAATATTTTTATATAATTTTTTTGTTTCATAAATATTTTTAATTACCCGTCCAGTAATATGCCAAAATACTAAAATCCACCAAATTAACCACTCCGTCATGATTAAGATCAACAATAGCTGGTGGATTTGGTTTGTTGTACCAAAAAGCCATTATGGAATAATCTGTAATACCTACACCACCACTTTTATTAATATCTCCAATTGAAAAAGTTTCTGTTGTATTACTCGCAATTTGTGTTTGCTGTTGTGTTTCGTCATGCAACATTTGCAGACTAGAAGTACTTACAACAGTAAAATTCACCTCCGCGCCATAAGAACTAATAGTACTAGTAGCAACGGTTTTTGATTTTGCTGTATGCGTGCCAAGTTCAAGAGGAGAAGTGTCTAATGTATATAAGTAAATTCCATTTTTATCGGTAGGAACAGACTGAAATATCTCTTTGTTAGAATGAACCGAAATCACAACATTACTATGCGGCAAACTTTGACCAAAAATTGTAATATTATCCCCTTGCGCAACTTCTGTTTTATCAAGTTGAATTGTAGGAGAAATAAACACACCAGAAATATCTACTGTTACATTTGAAGTTATAGTCAACGGAAATGCTGAAATGGTAGATTTACGTCCAACATCATCTTCGCCATATACAGAAAAATTATAATTTCCGGCAGAAAGACCTGTCACCGACACAGCAAATTTTGCATCAGGTCCAGCCACAACTGAAGCAACCCGAACATAATCTTTTAAGATTATTACCTTTGAAAGCGGGTACGCCTGTCCACTAAAATTGACCGTCGCACTTGGATTTGGACCTACTGATAAAAAATTACCACTTCCGGCTGATGAATTTTGCGGAGGTGGAGGATTGTTGTTAATACTTCCAGAAGGCACCGAAGCAGAAATCGTTACTCCTGTCTCAAGACTAATCTGTGCATACACGTACTGCGAAATACCGAAAAAAAATATTACCGAAATTAAAAATATATTTTTGATTTTTGATAAACCATGTAACATTTTTTTATACAAACAAGATTCAAAAAATTATTTCTTTTTGATTTTGGGACCAACAACCTTGTGAAGAACGGTTTTCTTTTTTATGTGTTTCATTTGTGCATCTCGTTCTTCAAACATTTTTTCAGCACGAGCAATAACCCACTTGTTATACCTTCGTAGACCTCCATGAAGAACAATATATAAAATAATAATTACAAAAATTAAAACAATTATAAGTTGCCAAGGAAAAACCCAAAAAGTAATAGCCGATGATGCTGTTTCGTTATTTATTCCATATATCAAACCAAGATTTGCAACGTAACGACCGAAGGCAAAATTATGCCATTCATACACAGCCTGTTCAAAAAAGCCACGAGACGGTACGACACCACTTGAATCAGTAGAATCTAAGCCAACCCAAGATGTTTCAATTTTTCGAACACTTCTTGGTAAGATATTTCCCTCTGTTGGATTACCTGAGATAGTTGCAGACGTTAATCCAATAATATTTTTTATTACAATATTGCCTGTAGGTTTTATGCGGTCACTTCCACTATTTTCAAATCGATAATAAAAATCCACGGGAAGTGCGTTAAAAAAAGTTTGACCAGTCACCGTTGCAAAATCAAGAATGCCTCCTTTTTCATTAATAGGACCAGAGACAGACAACAAAACAAGAACACCTGTTTTTGCACCAATCGCAACTTGCCCACCAGTTTGAACTTTTGGAGTTGTACCCCAAAAGATTCCCGCAAAGTGACCACCCGGTTCAGCATTTTGTGGAATATTAATTATAAAAGAAATATTTTTTTGTTCTCCGGGAAGTAGCGTGACAGAATCAGTTGATTTCATCCATGTACCCAAATCATCTGTTGGAGTAGACCATGTAGGATTACCCGTTTCCCCTTCTGCCGTAAAATTTTCGAATGATGTGTAGAAAGTTTCTGTTGTTTTTTGTTCGTTAATAAGAGTAACCTGTTCATTGAGCGTTTGACCCGGATTACCCGAAAGCTCCAAACGAATTGGAGTAAGTGTAAGGGCAAACGCATTATGCGTGGGAAAAAACAAAAAAGACACCATCAATGCAGTAGCAAAAAACAATGTATTAAAAATTGTTATTGTATTTTTTTTCATACTATTCTAAAAAGTACCCGTCGCAACATACGTCGTTGCCGAACTATATGAACCAGCAGGAGTAACTCCGCTAATGTTTGCAATATACGAAACCGTATATGTGCAACTCGCGGGACCAGCAACATTTGTAATGGTTGTTGGCGTATTAGAAACCCACGTATAACTGTTTGCAGAATTATAGTTTGTTGCAACACCACAACCTGTCCCTACAGGATCAGCACCAACAGAAGGTGTTGTGTTCGCTTTCAAGTTAATTCCAAAACCGGCAGTGCCGACAACAGAACTAGAAAGCGAAGCATATGCGGGAATAGTATTTACTCCACTTGTAAGTGTCGGACCATTATATGTAATAGCAAAACCACCACCAGCATTTGATGCCGCACTTAATACCGTTGTTGCGGAATTTGTAGAACCGGAACTAAGTGTACCCAGAGGAACAGACGATGAACTAATAGTAAATGTAAGGGTAGGATTAACAGTAGCACTTACAGTTACAACATCATTATCTGCAATTACATTTGCCAGAATTCCAGTGTCTGTGTTCGAACCAGAGTCAGTAATATTCCACTGTGCAGAAGAAACTGCTGATGATTTGTTGGTCAGTGTTCCAGTTCCACTTGCACCTTTAATCAAAAAACTGACTGTTCCACCAGTTGTTGCGGTTCCAAAAGAAGAACACAGAGTAATAACAAATGACGGAGTTGTCGAATTCGTATATGTCACAGTATAGTTTCCAGCACCAGAACTACACGAAGGAGACGATGAAGCAACAGCAACCGGATTGGTTGATGAAGCCACAGTACCTGCCATTGTAAGTTGAAAATCAGTTACAGCCCACGAACCAGCAGAAGTAAAATTACCAGAAGTAGCTGATGCAATAGTAATTGTATCTCCTGCAATATATGCATGACCAGAAGATTGAGTCCAAGCAAATGTATGATCAGCTTTTGCGCTTGTTGCCTGAGTACTCATTGTCGCAGAGACACTACTCATTGAAGCAGCGCTTGCAATAATCGGATACAAAGACATCGAAAGAACTGTAACAAGTGACAAAACAACAGATAATATTTTAGAGCTTACTTTATTCATCTCGTTTTATATTTTAACACATAAATTTACAAAATAATCAAAGATATTAACACATTTTAAAATGTTCCGGTTAGAACATACGTGAGTGCTGTTGTGTATTTACCCGCTGGAGTATTCGAGGCAACATTTGCAATATAATGCATTGAATATGTCGTTGGCACACCATCACCCAATGACTCAGAAGCAACAACACTCTGCACAGTATTTGCATTATTGGGAAAACCAAAACCACTACCACTGTATGGTGCTTGAACAATACCACTACCACCGGTCGCAATTGCATGTATACCAAATTGCTCAACACCAGGTATTCCAGGTATGTTTATATTTCCTATTCCGGGAAGTGTATATCCTCCAGCAGAAAGCGATTTTCCAAAAACAGTTAACGAATATCCACCCGCAGCATACGAAACAACTGTTATGTTGTTTCCCTCAACGTCAGTAGAACTTCCTAAACCATCAGAGGTTGCATACATTGAACCACTTGAATTTAGATTTCCAAAACCAACACTTCCAGACGAAATATTAAAGGTTAAATACGGAACAAAACCCCAGCACGTATCGTTGTTGCCATTATTCAAACTTGTTGTTGTAACCATTGTTATCGCTCCACCCTGACATCCGCTATTCTTCACATCAACAAATGATACGCTCGCCGTACCTGTTGGATTAAATTTCCACTGTACACCCGGATCAAGAGAACGAATTTTTACAAGTGCGCCAGTATGACCTGTTGCTGTAAATAAATTTGTTACAGAGAAAATTGGAGTGGATGAAGTTGCAAAATCAACTTCTTTTGCACCAGACGGAGGAGTGATACTTAGTTTGTAAAATGTTGTGGACGTTCCTGAAATTATTGAGGTAGAAGTTGAATTAAAAATAACATTTGAAGTATTTTGAGTAAACGTACCATTGTTTGTCCAATTGTTCGAAATGGTAATAGATGAGCCACGACCAAGGAGTGTGTCACCGGAATTGATGAAGATAGAACCGGCGCTTATTGGATAATTTGAGCTTGTTGGATCTAAAACACTTGTTGTTGAAGCAGTACTTTCGATGGTTAAACTATTTGTGACATTCAAACCACCAGAACCCAAGTTCACATTTAAATTAAGTGATGTCGTCGAGGCAGTGCCAGGAAAAATATCCAAACTTTTTGCAGAAAAATTTGGTCCTAATGTGTACGTAATATTTGCTATCAAAACTGGACGAAAAACCAAGTTGCCATATGTTGGAGTAGAAGAAATCGTATTTGGATTACTAGCTAAATAAATAAACGTTGAATTTGGATCAATAGATATATTACTTGAGATAAAATTTGTCGGAAATGGCGCACCACCTGGATATGTTGCTCCAGAGTCACACGTCGCCGTCGTTGCATTTTGGCTTCCACCATCACAAAAAGTGGTGCCAGAATTCATCGTAAAAGTCCCCGTTGCATTACCAACCATACCGACGCTACTTACTTCAAACTGGTTAAATACTCCACTTTGAAGTAAGAAATTATGCGCAATTGTTTCCGAAAAACCTGAGTTAATTACTGTTGCCGTACTATTGATTGTAAGATTGTAGAATGTATTGCCACTACCACTATTTAAGACTGGATTTCCACTTGCACTTGCAACACTTACAGTTGAATTTCCATAATTAAAAGCTCCTGATCTTGCAACGAGGTTTCCCGAAATTCCAGTCAATGTAAGTATCGAGGCGTTTGCATTAAACGTTTGAGAGGCGGCGATACTAATATGTCCTGCACTTATCGCATAATTATTTGCACTTGTTGTATCAAACGTACCGAGTGTAACTGTTAACGTACCCCCGGGATCAATATTGATATTATTATCAATAGGCACAAATGTTACACCTGATGAATTAAGCGTCAGATTATAATAGTTAAGACCGGGCACAGATGTTGTACCTGACCCACCAGTAAATAAAATAGTGCAACCTGCTGCATTTTTGGTATATGTCGCGCCAGGTTTAAAAATAAACGGTGTGCTTGTATTTCCATTGACTGTAACGGTATTATTGCCAGTTTGAACCAAAGTCGCACCAGATTCCATATCAAGATTTCCCACAGAAACTGCCCCGGTTGGATTAAATGACACAGTCGCTGAAGCGGTGGGGTTCATCAAGAATGTTCCTGACGAGGCAACAGTAAAACCAGCTCCCGCACACGGAATGTTTAATTGAGGGCTACCCGAAACACTACTTGGGTTGATTGTCAGATTGTTCATTGTTAATGTAAAGTTCGAGCCCGCAACACACGTCCATGTGCGAGAGGCACTCATAGCTGGAGAAAATTTCAAATTATTAAACGAAATTGTTCCACTAAACATACTCGCGACATTTGCGTCAGAATTATATATGACAGTTGAAGTGCCGGCAGTAAATGTTCCACCCCCATTGATTGAAAAAGTTGCAGGAGATGTTGCACCTGTTGTGTCATCAAGTGTAATCACTGAACCATTTGCTACGAAAACTCCTGTTGCGCTCAAAGAAATCTTGCCAGTAGTTAAATTCCAACTCGTTGAAGAACTCTGTGTATTTAATGTTCCATTTGTAATTGTTAGTATTCCAGTCGAATCAAGAGTCGTTGTACCCGTCAAATAATATGTGTCAGCGGAATTGTTTAATGTAAGATGATGATAATTAATTGCTGGAATACTTGTTCCACCATTTCCAGCTGTTTGGCCACCAGTGAATGTAACTGTTGACGTATTTTGTGTAAATGTTCCATTGACCGTAAATGGTGTTGTTGAAGTAGCACTTAACGTGAGTATTGCCGAAGTAGGACTATAAGTCCCAGTCGTAGCAATCAAAAGCGTGCTTGTATTAAATGCTTGTGATCCTCCAGACAAAATTGATGTTGCGCCTCCCGACCCTTCAATCGTAGAACCACCAGAAACATTTACAGTACTTCCTTGTGTTACAGTTAATAGACCGGTACCAGAAGGCACAATGTCAAAAGCACCCGATATGGTCAAAATAGCAGAACCAGCATTTAGTGTCCATGCGCGCGACGTAGTCAAAACGGGATCAAGTGTAAGGTTGTGCATTGAAGTTACGTTCTGAAAAATAGAAATAGCTGCATCACCCACAATAAAAAAATTACTATTTGAGGTATTGGCAACACCTCCAGCACCAATCGAAAAAGCACCATTGAGAGTAATAGTTGAACTGTTGGAATTTAAAATAGCCGTTGAAGTACCTGTTACAGACAAACTTGTACCTGTAATGGAATAATTACTCCCACTTGTATTCAACGTTCCATTTGCAAGACTGATGGCACCTGATACAACAATATTCCCAGTCAGCATATATGTTTCTCCTGCTTTATTAAACGTCACTGGTCCATATGTATTAGCTGGAATCTGAACGTTGGTTGTTGCATGAGTTCCCGTAAAAGAAATTGATGTCGTTCCATCCGTGAACGTGCCAGTTCCTGTAATTGGTGTATCAGTCACACCATTAAAAGTTACAACTCCACCATTTCCAGCATTGTACGTATCACCACTTGAAATATTAACTGAAGTTAATATAAGAGTTGTTTGGGAATTAAATACTGATGTTGCACCACCACTGCCTCTAACATACACAATATTTGTAACATTTATTCCACTACCTGCAGTTACAGTTAAGATTCCAGTTCCAGAAGGATTGATATCCAAATTCCCATTCATTGTAATAATGGCACTAGATCCTTGGAATGTATACAATCTATTTGTCGTCAAAACAGGACTAAGTGTTAGATTGTTGCAAGCTACAGTAACTGAACCAGCAAATATTGTAAGAGCGGCATCCGAAGTCACGATAAAATTTGTATTCGATGTATTAAATACAGACAATGAACCTCTACTGATCAAGGTACTACTAGTTGCAGTTGAAGTAAAAGTCATTGTTGAACTATTACCATTTAAAATTGCAGTAGCAATACTTGTAGAAATTAAGTTACCCGTTGAAATTGAATAATTGCCAACACTACTTGTGTCTAACGTACCAGCTGTAATATTAAGTGTACCCGTCATTACAATATTTGCCCCCAAAGTTTTTACAAACCCAGAACTACTAATTGTTAAATTTTTTAATGCATTACTTCCAGTAAAACCAGCACTATTTATTGTATTACTACCTAAACCTGTCAACGAAACTGTTGAACCACCAGCATTAAATACTCCACTACCAGTTATCGACATCAACGTCCCCACGGCAGTACCTGATAGTGTAATAGTAGAATTATTTGCCGTAAGAGTTCCCGTAGAAGAGATTGAAATTGTTTTTGAGTTGAGTCCAAAATTACTGACAGCAGAGGTATTTAATGTCCCAGCAATAGTTAGAGAATTCACAACCGGAGTTGCCGCTCCAAGTGTTATTGTTACTCCTGGGTTAATCGTAACATCATCTGATGTTCCAGGCGTACCAGCTGTCCCCGTACATCCAGACCACACACCTCCCGTATTTACTGTATTCCACGTACCAGAAATTGTGGCAGTACATACTGCGTCGTCTGCAATTTGCCATTGTCGTGATTCCTTAAACACTGGTGTTGCAGTTGAAATATCGTCTCCACTTGAAAAAAAAGAAAGCGGCCCAAGCAAATAAAATTGTGGAGAAATTTCTGGTGCATTAAAATAATATCCGATTGTGGTTGAAGTTCCGGCAGATAACGAAACATCCCAAGAAATTATTTTTGTCTGACCGTCGTTTGATGTTGTAACAGAAGTATATTGATCTGGGTAACTTGCCGGATTGACATCAAAATTTGATGGTAATTTTTCAACAACCACACCACTCCAGTCGACAGGTGATGTAATTTTAAAAGAAACAGGGTATGGAGAAACAGGATAAATACGCGTTGGTCCTGTACGCACAACATCAAACGCAGGATGGTCTTCAACAGAAAAATGACTGGTAATACTTCTTGTCCCATTTATTGTTGTTGCCGTCAACGTCATTGTATAATTTCCAACTTGTTTTGGAATAACAAAATCTGCCGAATAGTCCGGAACTGTCACATAACTATCTCCTCTACATTCCCCACTTTGAGATATGGAATTATTCGCTGAAGCAAAAGGATACGTATTTCCATCAGGACCAGTAATCAACAATGAAAGATCAGCATCACAAATGGTATGACCCATATCGTTAATAACACCGAACTGAAGAAACGCCTGATCTCCTGGACTGTACACTGATTTGTCTGTATTCACTGTAAGTACTCCCCACGTAAAATCCTGCTCAGAAACAATAATTGCCTGAGCAGTATTGAGCGACAATTTGAGTGTATATTTTCCGGGACGAAAAGCCCGCGATGGCTTCGTGATTGAAATTTGTTGTTTATTAACTCCGTTCACCACAATAGTAGAGATAGCAACAGGAATGTCTGTTGCTCCACCATCGGCATCAAGTACTTGTGCATCACTTATCGTTGCCGAACTTTCTGCCGCTTCAGCAATAGAAGGAGCAAGAAATGAAGTGACATTATTTGTAGTATTTGAAATACCCTGCTCGACATTATTAATAACAGGATCAATAACATTTTTTTGAACATCAAACACATCACTAGACGATGCCGACGAAGAAGCCGCTTGTACATCAATCAAACCACGCGTATCTTGCAAGACTTGTGCTTGATTATTATCAACCAACGTCTGAATATCACTTGTTGTCAAACCAGGATCTGTTACCACAAATGTAGGAGTTTCATCTGAACCAAAATCTGTCTTACCATCCAAAACAACAGATGAATCTTTTAGAGTAATTTTTGGAGGATCGGAAATTTTTGGAATATCTTGATAATCTGCCTCTAAATACACACTATCAATATACAAATTAGGAAGCTGACTATCAGGTAGTAACGTACTAACACGTATTTGAAGATTTGAAATATTTTCCCACTTTGATATATCTGAATCATTTATTTCAAATGAAATATTTTCCCAATTTGTCCCATTTATTGAACCGAGATTATTCCATGTTGTACCATCAAGAGTATATTGAAGACCAATGAAATCTTGCTCCGGCAAATCAGGAGTTACTGGAATAACATTAGTATCAGTGTTTTGAATTACGGAAGTTGAAGCAGTTGTATCACTAGCATCTTGATTTACAGCAGAAGTGGAAGTTGTTACATCAATAGTATTTGAAGCATCCGGAATAGTTATTGTGTCTGGAATACTAGGTGTCACGTCCGGAGTGTCAGAAGCAGATTCAGATGAACTCGCAGTAGGAGGCACAGCAGGAGAAGCAGCATCGCTATTGCCAGAATCAGGAAGAGGCACAAGATCTGGTGCTGAAACAGCGTCGTCTTCAATGAGATTGGTCGTGGTGGCTAAATTTTCTTGAACAGAACTAGCTGTTGTTGTAGCAGCAGTATCGTCAGAAGAATCCGACGGTGGTGTATTATTTACACCCCACGAAAGATGCACAATGATTTTTTTTGGAACTACTCCGTCTGGAATATTTCCTTTAAAGCCAGCACAATCCATGTAGCTTGGGTTGTGTATTGGAACAGCAGAGTTATCAGAGGAAAAATCAGTACCACCACCAACAACATCCGGTGCACCCATCGCATGTTCTGGGTGCTGCCACGAACCAGAGCAATTTGTTGCATACAAATTTACAGAGCCAACATCGGCACGAACATTTGCATGGATTATGACAGAACAAATAACAAAAAATATCGCAATATAAACCATGCGATGATGATGTTCCTTCCAAAAATCTCGCGCCTGTTGTTTTGTTGGCATTATTTCTTTTGCCCGCGTGGAGAGTATCAACAAATGAGTTCGTCCACGAGAAATATTGTCCACAAAAAAACGATGTTCGCTTATTTTTTTTGCATGAAAATGCAACCGCTCAAATAGTTTTTGAAACTGCGACTTCACAGTATCATTTTAACACAAAACACACAGAAATTGTTATATATTCTATATAGAATGTATAGCTATATCAATACTTTTGTTTTCAAAAACAATTGCATACAAATTCTCGATAACTGGTACATCAATCCCAAGTCGGAGGCGAAGAGCATGTGCGTTCTTGAGCGTACCAACTCCCTCTGGCATAGAATCAAGTTGCGCAAGAATCTCAGAAAGTGCACGACCTTTACCAAGCTCGATTCCAAGATTACGATTTCGAGAATGAAGTGTTAAATCACCCACACATGAAAGACCGATAAAAGTATCCGGATTAGCACCCAACGAAATTCCGATTTTTTTTATATCATCAATACCTCGAGTAAAAATAAACGCTTGAGTGTTTTGACCAAGCCCTGCACCTTCGGCAATACCGACAAAAATTGTTACAACATTTTTGAGTGCCGCCCCAACTTGCAAGCCTATGTAATCTTCGGAAAGTTCAATGATCAAATTTTTTGATTCAATTTTTTCCTTAATTTTTTCTTTGCCTTCTCCGCCAGCAAGAACCATTGCAGACAATTCACCTTTTGCTAATTCAAGTGCAAGTGTCGGACCATACAAATAAAAAATTCGATTTGGAATAATATGCGAAAGAACTTCCGAAAGCAGTCGACTGCCGGAAGCAAAACCTTTTGAACACATTACAATATCTGCATCATGGAAATATGGTTTGGCTTTTTCAATTGTAGCTTCGACAGCATCAGACGGTACGGCAATCAATACAATTTCGGCACCACGAAGAACTTCTTCCATACTTGAAGAAATACCTACTCCGTTTGGAATGCGAACCTGAGAAAGATGATGAGAAATTCGTTCTGTCCGCATCAATTCAGCATGCTCTGGCAAATATTCCCAGAGAACGATTTCATGCTCTCGTCGAGACATTTGTACAGCAAGAGCAACTCCAAAACTCCCCGCACCCAATATTGCAACTTTCATAGCTGAAAATAATGATAGCACCGAATCAAAAAAAATAAAAAGCTGAGTTTCAATTGAAACTCAGCTTTTGGTATGTTCTTTTTTATAATGACTATTCAGCGACACTGCCATGATCCTCGATGAGAGCTGGCTCCTGGTACGGCTTGATCTGCACAAACCATTTTTCGTCCTTGCCGACAATTCTGTCTGCATCTATGGGTTCGGCATCAATCTTCCATGAAGTTCCAAATTTCCTGAGAATAAAGAATATTGGCACACCCATGTATCCTTTTATAAATTTCATCAGAACGGGTACGATGTTTTGCCCGTAAGGTTTTTTGATAAAAGATTTAAAGATATACACTCCGGATTCAGGAGGTAAAAAGTCATAGATCGGATGGTTCATAAATGTTTCCATCCAATCTGCTATCGGCATCGGTCCTAATTCCAAATCTGCTGGAGAGACCAACCCTACGTTTATTATCTTTTTTTGCGCCTCCGCATAAAACGTAGGGTGATTCAGCGCATGATATGCCGGCCCGCCAAGCTGGTGGATCGGTACCATACTTTTCAACAAGGTGGCAGAATTACCACCAATGGCGCAATGCAAAGCCAAATACCAAACTGGCATTGCTCCGGTTTCAATTCCCTTTAGGTTGTATGTTTCTAAATAATATTTTTGAAACCGCCCAAACACGTAAGTTCTTCAAGGTGAAATCTGAATTTTTGAACTCAAATTTCGGTATGGTGGACCCTACCGGGATCGAACCGGTCACCTCCTCATTGCAAATGAGGCGCTCTAGCCAGATGAGCTAAGGGCCCAAAACTTCACGAACACCATTCTATACGAAAAAGTGATTTTAGGCAATATAAAAAATATGACCGCCCTTTTTGTCAGGCGGCCAGTAAAATTTTTTATCTTTTTTGTAACATTAAAATACTCCCACATGATGTCTCCGGTGCCGAGCTTCAAACCTTTTTGGTTTGGGTGCTTTTTCTTTTTGTTCGGTATCAGGCACAGGATCCTGGGCAGGTTTTATTTTTCTTCTTTCATCAATTATTTCATGGGCAACACCGAACAAGTGGTTCAACATTTTGCCGTTAGTAAAATGTCCGCGTTTTAAACGTTCAAATACTTCTGGCATTGAAACCTGGCCTTTCTCGCCCTTCATTATATTTGCCACATTGTAATCCTTTTTCTCCTGAAGACTCGGGGAAACCAAATTGATACCAGAAAAAATCTGAGTATCCTCTTCTATGAGCATGGTTGGATATACAATCTGACCATTAGTCAATCTAACAAACTCTCGCATAAGCTGTGTTTTTTAAGTTTGAATCATTCTACAACTTTCTAAAAATAAGTCAATATTATCAAGACAAAAATAAAAAACGGCTTGTTTTTTATACTAGCCGTTTTTTATTGTGCAAAAAAGCGAGACATTATTTTTTGTTCAACGCATTAGAGAGCAAATGTTTTGCAAACTCAGAAAATGTTACGCCGACTTCATTAAGCGCATGGTGCAGTGGTGAGTCAGGATGAAATGCCGGTTGGGTTTCAATTCCTTTTACAGAGACCTCCCCTTTTTTATTAACAATACAATTAAACACCGAATACTGACCAAGATGTAATTTGTCATGTAAATCAGAAACCATATGTTGTATTTTTTTCTCATCGTCAACGTAATTACGGAAATAGTCATCAGTATCATGTAATGGCAAAAAAGTATAATTCGGCTGATTGCGAAAACCCGGCATTGTAATAACAGATATTTCTTTTCCAAAAATTTCTTCTTCAATCAAGACAGGTATTTGCAAATCAAATGCATTCAAAAGTGTGTCATACAATTCAGGACGATTTTTTGCGCGAATCGGACCACTCGAAGAAACGAGTGAAATCGGTTCGACAATCCATGGTGGAGAAAATTTTTCGGCAACACTTTGTACAACAAGCGAAACAGTTTCTTCGCGATCATCATCTCCCCAATTTTCAATATATATTCCTTGCGGTGTCATCGCTCCAAGATTGGCGAGATGATCTTTGGTCATCTTTTTGTTCATGGCAAGAGCGGACACAAACGGACTACTGCCCGTATATGGAATATTCAAATTTTCAAGCAATTGTTGTACTTGCCCATCGGCACCATAAAATCCGTACAGTGCATTCCAAATAACATCAACACGCTGCTTGAGTTTTTCATAATTAAGTGGAAGGCCTGCGTGATACCACACACCATCTTCATCAATAAACAAATCGACAGGCTCGTATATATCTCGCGGGAGATTACGCAAAACATACGCTCCATTTGCGAGCGATTCTTTGTATTGATTACTTGTACCCCCTCGAAGGACCCCAACTCGTATCATGGTTTGTATTATACCAAAAAATTTTTGTTTCGCTTCTTTCTGTGGAGAACGATTGAAAACCTATGCGCTTCAGCGTTTGCAAGAAGTATTTCTTTTTTAAATTTTTGAGTAATATCTTTTTCGCCCAAAATGTCTTTGGGTTTGTGGTGTTCATCTTTGACTACGGAAACGATAGGAATTTCTAGTTGGTATCTTTTGAGAACTTGTTTCGCAACACGAAATTGCGCCTCACCACCGTCTGTCACAACAAGGTCAGGCATTCCCCACTCAGTATGACGAAATCTACGCGATAGCATTTCTTCAAGCGCGCCTGTATCGTTGGCATCAGTGAATCCTTGTATATTAAATGAGCGATATTCTTTTTTGGTAATTTCACCATCTTCGAGCACTGTCATCACACCCACCATATTTTTGCCTCCCATGTGAGCAACATCGTATGCCTCAATACGGAATCCCGCTTTTTGTTTGCGCAAGACATCACTGTCTTTTATAAGCGCAATATCATTGATATGGCCGAGTGCAAAAATCTGGTTACGCACGCGCGACGCTTCTTCGAAGCGTCGCGCGCTTGCCTCACTTTTCATTTCTTTTTTTAAATTTTGAAGGACAATCTTTTTTTTGCCATCAAAAAATAATTTGATGTTTGCAATATTTTTTTTATACGCTTTTTGCGCATTCTCATTTGAAACTTCTGGAGTAAGTCCGAGCTGTCGGTAAAAAGTATAATTGTCTTTCTTTGCCGAACTCGCATCTATGAATGAGAAAATCCTGCGTACAATTTTGAGCGCCTCTTTGAGCTGTGTACCACTCGTGTATGGGCCAAAATATGATTCGAATTTTTGACCTTTACTTTCTAAATTTCTAAAATCAATATCTTTTGCACGAATCATAAGAACTTTTGGAAACTGTTCGTCGGTAATACAAACGTAATTCCAACTCTTATCATCTTTTTCTTTGGTATTGTAATACGGCTGAAATTTCTTAATTAAATTTGATTCCAAAATCAAAGCCTCCAAAACAGAATCCGTTTCCTGCCATTTGATAGTCGAAGCCTTGAAAACCATATCGACAATGAGCGGCCCTCGAGTTTCAATCAAGTCTTTTGAAAAATAACTCTTCACACGGTCGCGAAGCGAAGTAGCCTTGCCGATATATAGCAAGTCCTTTCCAGAATAAAAGAAATACACTCCTGGAGTATCTGGCATATTGAGTTTTTTCAAATCTGCCATTTTCATACATTATTTCTTCTTCAAAACTTTTTTGAGGTAGTAACCTGTGTGAGATTTTGCGTTATTGGCTACATCTTCAGGAGTTCCTTTTGCAACAATTTTGCCACCTTTGTCTCCCCCTTCTGGACCAAAATCGATAAGGTAGTCAGCGCATTTTATCAGATCAAGATTGTGTTCAATCACAACAACGGTATTGCCTTTGTTAACCAATTTTTGCAACACGTTATTGAGATTTGCCACGTCATCATAATGCAAACCAACAGTTGGCTCGTCGAGTAAATACATTGCGCGTTCAGTAAACGGACGATATAATTCTGACGCAATTTTGACACGTTGTGCTTCTCCACCCGAAAGCGTTGTCGCATTTTGTCCAATTTTTATATATCCAAGCCCTACATCAAGCAATGTTTGAAGTCGATCTGAAATCGCTGGAATATCTTTGAAAAAATCGTTTGCCTCTTCCACTGTCATTTCCAAAACTTCAAAAACATTTTTCTTTTTGTATTTTACTTTGAGAGTTTCTTTGTCGAATCGCTTTCCTTCACATACATCACATGTCACATACACTGTTGGCAAAAAGTGCATTTCAACAGCAATTACACCACGGCCTTCGCATGCTTCACATCGTCCGCCTTTGACGTTAAATGAAAAACGATTTGCCTTCCATCCGCGAAGTCGAGCTTCTTCTGTTTCAGCAAACATGTCGCGAATATGAAGCCAACATTCTGTATATGTTGCCACGTTTGAACGAGGAGTGCGTCCAATCGGACTTTGGTCAATCAAAATTGCTCGAGACAAATATTCACGTCCCAAAAATTTTGCACAGTTATAAATATTGTTTGAGCGGTATTTTTTATCAAATTGTGCAGAGAGGTTTGACGCAAGAACATCGTCCATAAAACTCGATTTTCCTGCACCTGAAACTCCTGTAATACATACAAGTCTTCCGAGTGGAATATCAATGTTTACATTGTCGATATTATGAACCTTTGCGCCAATAATCTGAAGCATTCCCTTGTCAGAATCGCGACGCTTTTCGGGAATTTCGATTTTGGCTTCACCACGCAAATATGCGAGAGTACGAGATTTTGACGGATTTGTTTTTGCCGTCAAAAGTCTGTCGAGCCAATCAGAAACAATAATATTTCCACCATGCACTCCCGCAGCTGGACCAATATCAACAATATAATCAGAAGCATAAATTGTATCTTCATCGTGCTCAACAACCACAATTGTATTTCCCAAGTCGCGAAGCTCGAGAAGCGTGGCAATGAGTTTGTCGTTGTCTCTTTGGTGCAAACCAATCGTTGGCTCATCAAGCACATACATTGCACCCACAAGACGCGAGCCAAGTTGTGAAGCCAGCCGAATGCGCTGGCTTTCTCCTCCCGAGAGTGTATTTGCACGTCTATCAAGTCCTAAATAATTAAGCCCAACGTTGAGCATAAATTGCACACGGTCAGAAATTTCTTTTAGAATCATCGACGCGATTTCTTTTTCTTTTTGAGTAAGTTTTACTTTTTGCAAAAACTCATGCGCCTCAGCAACTGTCATCTTTGTAAAATCAACAATGTTTTTTCCATGCTCGCGTCCACCAAGAAACACATTGAGCGCTTCTTCACGCAAACGCGCACCCTTGCATTTGTCACATGGTTCATCACCAAAGAAATGTTTTGTACCAAGACCATTACATGCATCGCAGGCGCCATACGGAGAATTGAAAGAAAACATTCTAGGTTCTATTTCTGGAAAGACATATCCGTCTTCAGGGCAAATCAGTTTTGCAGACAAAAGTGAATCACCTTCTGGTGTTACGATGCGTATCAGTCCATCGGATTCCAAAATTGCACGTTCAATCGCTTCAGCCAAACGCATTTCCATATCGGCAGGTCTGTCACTAAATTCATGCACAGCAAATGCATCAATCAAAATATCAATTTCGTGTTTCTTTGTTTTTGAGAGTTCAATACGATCGCGCAAATTTTTTACTTCGCCATCGATACGCGCTTTTTCGTATCCTTTCGAAAGCATGTCATACAGCATTTGGTAGTATTCACCTTTTCGTCCACGCACCATCGGCGCATAGATTGCGATTTCGGAATCATTCCACGACACACCCATGACAGATTTCTCTTTGCCATCTTTGCCTTTTGAATTTTTTGCAACCTCTTTTACTTTTCTCAAAACAAAATCTGAAATTTCTTGATTTGAAAGTTTACGAACTTCAAGTCCCGAGATTGGACTATGAGGTCGGCCGATGCGCGCATAAAGCACGCGAAGATAATCATAAATTTCGGTGATTGTTGCAACAGTCGAACGCGGATTATTTGAACGAGACTTTTGGTCAATCGAAATTGCGGGCGAAAGACCGGTGATTTCATCGACATCGGGCTTTGGCATTTGTTGCAAAAATTGCCGTGCATACGACGACAATGACTCAACATAACGTCGTTGACCTTCGGCAAAAATTGTATCAAACGCGAGCGAGGATTTGCCTGAGCCAGACATACCAGTAATAACCACCATTTTTTCACGTGGCATCTCAACGGACACATTTTTGAGATTATGTGTTCGCGCGCCTTTCACTTTTATCCAATTTTGCTCCTTGTCGTTTTTCATTAGCACTACACTTTAACACAAAAATATCAATTTGACAAAAGGTAACCATTGTGATAACTTATATTTAATTAAATTATATTAAAATGAAAAAAATAATAGACTTAGTACCTCCAGGAATATGGGTACTTACGTTTTTTGCAGCAATTGCAATAGCCTTTATTTTGCTCGTTATTTGGGCAAATAAAGAAGTAAAAATCAAAAAACCTCTCGACAAGAGAGACAACGAATTTTTAAAAATAACCAATTTCCACAACCAAGACAAATGGATAGACTGTGAAGACTAACAATTACTCCTTAAGGCCGTCAACCCGCTTGACGGCCTTTATTTTTCCATTCGTTCACGAAGAACTCCAATCTCATCTCGCAAAATTGCCGCGGTTTCGAAATCCAGTTCTTTGACCGCTTTGTTCATTTCTTTTTCTTTTATTTTGATTATTTTTTCATACACAGCTTTGTTGCGTTCTTCGTCAGACATTTCGGCAAGTTTGCCTTTCTTTCCATCTTTGGTATTTTTTAAACCACCCTTCATTGTTTTTTTGAAAAGCTCAATATCCAAATCAAGTTCAGTATTTACAGATTTTGAATGTTTTGATTCCATGCCCTCTGTAATATCTTTGATATTTTTTAAAATCGTCTTTGGAGTTATTCCATGTTTTTTATTGTATTCTATTTGAATTCCCCGACGACGATTTGTTTCGCCGATTGCGTATTCCATACTTCCTGTCATTTTGTCGGCATACAAAATCACTCGTCCTTCACTATTGCGAGCTGCACGACCAATCGTTTGAATAAGTGACGTTTCGCTACGCAAAAATCCTTCTTTGTCAGCATCAAGAATTCCAATGAGCGCTACTTCCGGCAAATCTAATCCCTCACGAAGCAGATTCACTCCTACGATTACATCAAACTCCCCTTTGCGAAATTGGGTCAGAATTTGAATACGTTCTATTGTTTTGATATCACTGTGCAAATATTCCGCTTTGATTTTTTTATCTTTGAGATATACCGACAAATCCTCGGCCATCTTTTTGGTTAGCGTTGTTGCAATGACACGAAATCCGCGTTTGATTGTGGCTTCGGTTTCTTTTATAAAATCTTGAATTTGACCACCATATGTTCCCTTTTCCAAAATCGGACGGATAATTATTTCTGGATCGATAAGTCCTGTGGGGCGAATAATTTGCTCAACGATTTTTTGAGATTCCTTTTTTTCATAATCACCTGGTGTAGCAGTAGTATAAATTACCTGACCAACACGTTCTTCAAATTCTGGAAATTTGAGCGGACGGTTGTCGGCAGCAGATGGCAAACGAAAACCGAATTCGATCAAAGTTTTTTTGCGTGAAGCATCACCAGCAAACATGCCACCGATTTGAGGTACCGTTACGTGCGATTCATCAATAACAGTCAAAAAATCTGGTGAGCCATCAGGTTTTTTTGGAAAATATGAAAGTAATGTCTCAGGAGCTTCACCTGGTTTTTTGCCAGAAAGATGGCGAGAATAATTTTCGATACCGTTACAATAGCCAATTTCTTTCATCATGGCGAGATCGTACGTTGTGCGACGCTTCAATCGTTCAGCCTCGAGAAGTTTGCCTTCTTTTGCAAACTTTGCGAGTTGAATTTTGAGTTCTGCCTGAATTGACTTGATTGCACTATTTTTCTGTTTTTCATTTGTCATAAAATGCTTTGCCGGAAAAAGAAAAATATTTTGAACTTCTTCGATTATTTTTGACGACACTGGATCTGTCGCGGTAATCCGTGTAATTGTGTTACCCTCAAAAAAGATTTGATACATGAATGTTTCCGATACCGGCACCACATCAATACGATTACCAACTGCGCGAAATTGTGCACTGCCAACATCCGCATTAGTACGTTCAAAATGATTGCCAATAAGCTTTCGCATTAAATCCAATTTTGGAATGTTATCTCCAACAGAAATTTGTAAATTTTGTTCTTTGTAATCTTCGGGTGAACCCAATCCATAAATACACGAAACTGATGCGACGATAATCACATCACGACGAGTAAGAAGAGCCTGAGTCGAAGCATGACGAAGACGATCGATTTCTTCATTGATTGATGCATCCTTTTCTATATATGTATCTGATGCTGGCATGTATGCTTCCGGCTGGTAGTAGTCGTAATATGAGACAAAATAATGTACTGCAGCATCAGGAAAAAACTCACGATATTCTTGAGCGAGCTGTGCGGCAAGAGTTTTGTTGTGAGCAATGACAAGAGTTGGTTTATTGTGTTGAGCGATTACATTTGCCATCGTAAAGGTCTTCCCCGAACCTGTAACACCAAGAAGCGTTTGCTTTCGCAATCCGCCCTCAAGCCCACTCACCAAACCCTCAATTGCCTTTGGTTGGTCTCCTGCTGGCCTATATTCAGATTGTAGTTTAAAAATTCCCATACATTGTTTCCCGAATTTTCTCGAGCTCTTGTATGGTAGCAGAATCTGTGATTTTTTGAAAACGCGGAAATGTTTTGCCGTCTTTTGTTACCATTTCAGAAAACATATAAATAGGCCTTATCCAAAATCTTTTACCATTTTTATACGCAATTGACGTATCATAGAGTGCTCGATATACAACAACCTCATCTTTCAAAAAACTCTTAAGCTCATCTTCCAAATCAACAACGGACTCTGTATTAAAAGCCGTACCTAATAATTCATACGCATAATTATTAATCGTGCCATTTGGGTCATGCTTATAATGATAGTACAAACCCGTCTCTGGTGTTTTCATGCTTTTAATTATACTCAAAAACAAAAACAACCGCCAACGTATGGCGGTTAGATTAAAAATGTTGCAACCACCGAGAGGCCTTTTTTCACATTAAACTTTTTTACCAAAAAAGTTATAGTATCATTTTCGGCACCAACAACAACTCCCTCTATGATGACAAATATTCCGTCACTTAATCCTTCGGGCTTGAGAAGCAGCTCTGGAGGATACACACCATTTTCTAAAAAATGATTCTCCGGGTTACCAGGCGTAAGATACAATACAGGAAACTTTTTTATATCAATACTGGTTCGAGATGAATAATCATGACCCGAATTGCTTGTCGTAGTAAACATTCCTCCCACACATCCTTTAACTGCTTGAATAACACTTTCTAGTGTCTCTTTATTTACAATATTATTTACCATAACACGAGAGTTTTAAAGATGGACAATATTATTTTACCTCTAGTATCCCACAGCAAAGATACGGGGTCAATCACGTAAATAGTTCTTCAAAAATTCTTCTTTGTATTCCTTAAATGTTCCACTCAAAATCGCTTCACGCATATTATTGACAAGGTGAACAATAAAATAGAGATTGTGAATACTGCACAATATTCCGCCCAACATTTCATCTGCACGGAACAAGTGCGAGATATATGCCTTCGTATAACTTTTGCATGTATAACATCCGCACGATTCATCAATCGGAGAAAAATCGTTTCTATATTGGGCATTCATTAAATTTATTCTGCCGTTATTGGTATAGAGCGAACCCTTACTTCGAGCATTGCGAGTCGGTGCAACACAATCAAAAAAATCCACTCCATTTTCAACACCAATAAACAAATCTTCCGGTTCACCAATACCAAGCAAATGTCTTGGTTTGTTTTCTGGCAATTCTTCATTCACCCATTGCACAGCACTATGCAAATCATTTTTATCAAAACTTCCACCAATACCATATCCGTCAAATTCAAAACCTTGCGAGCTCATTTCTGCAATTGCTTTTGCTGAACGTCGACGAAGTCCTTCATCTCGCCCACCTTGCACTATTCCAAAAAGTGCTTGCGTGTCTTTGTTGGGTCGTGCAACGTGATAATCAAGACAACGTTTTGCCCATGCATGTGTACGCTCAATTGCTTCTTCTTGATACCGATGATTTTCAGTTGGTGCAGTACATTCATCAAAAGCAAAAATAATATCAGCACCGAGATTGTGCTGAATCTCTATTGATTTTTCGGGAGTAATATAATGAAGCGATCCATCAATATGCGAACGAAACGAAACCCCATCATTACCTATTGTTGCAAGACGAGGAACCCCTTCGTCAGCACTCGAACGTTCAGGAATTTGTAGTGAAGGGTCGACAGGGTGTAATAATTTTGAAATACCTTTTCCGTATGCAACACCAAGAGAAAATACTTGAAATCCTCCCGAGTCAGTTGTAATCGGACCAGTCCAATTCATCATTTTATGAAGTCCTCCCGCAGCACGAACCAACTCATCACCTGGCTGCAAATACAAATGATATGTATTTGAAAGAACGATTTGAGCACCCAAATCTTTGAGCATTTCCGGAGTCATTCCTTTGACTGTTGCCTTTGTTCCAACAGGCACAAAACACGGTGTTTGAATATCACCATGAGGTGTACTAAAAACCCCCGCACGCCCAAGTGCATTTGGGATTTTTTTCTCAATCTTAAAATTAATATTTTTTTTCTGTTGCATGGTGTGCTATTTCGCAACTTCGACAAAGTCTAGTTCGTTAATATTGATAGGCGCTGAAAAAATAAGTGTCTGGGATGAATCTCGTGGATCAGAAATTATTTTTTCCAATCGTCCAAGCACGTGAGGATTAATTTCTTTTGAAACAACGATTGAATTCTCTGGAACAGTGAGGTCGTGTGGTACAGATACGAGCAAATCTCCACCTCCATGTCCAAACAATGTCACATCAATATGTGATGGATCAAGTCGTGCATCTATTTTTTCTGATGGAGAAGAATACAATTCAACAAGCGCAGAATTGGCAAACACCTGGGCAATTGTGCCAATTGGAATATTTCCATTTGCATATACAGATTGACCGACTTGCATTTGAAGCGCTTCACCACCATCAATCAAGAGTGTGTCATATGCAGATGTTGGCGGTTTTGAAAGAATCACAGCCAACACAAAATCCATACCACCAGAACGACCCATAGTAAGTTTTAAATCTTGATTTTCTTGAACCAACTCATCGTAATCAGCAAATCGTGAATTCAAATTTTGAATCTCTCGTGAAAGTTGAGTATTTTCTTCAACCAAAGAACTTTTAAAACGAAATGTTTGTGTAAAAGAATATGCTTTCTCCTCAGCTGCATGCGAAGCCCGCACTATTGGCATCGTTACAGCAACAACGCAATATCTAATCGCATTGCGCGTGACAGGAATAACACATAGTAGAAATACAAAAAAAACGCACGACAATATGCGAATTTTTATTTTTTTGTGTGATGAGTTTTGTTTGCGTATCAACATGACTAAAATAACGATTATCTCGGAGGCAAGTCACTTGTCACCGAAATTAATTGTTCAGAATAATTTTCTATCTCATCAAGTATAACACCCGCTCCGCGCACGACAGCAGTCAACGGATCTTCCGCAACATATATTGGGATTTTGAGTGTGTTTTCAAGAAGACGATCAAGTCCAGAAATAAGTGCCCCGCCACCAGAGAGTACGAGTCCGCGATGCATAACATCGGACAAAATTTCCGGAGGAGTTGTTTCAAGCACTTCACGAACATCGTCAACAAGAATTGTAATTGATGGCATGATTGCTTCACGCACGTCTGAATCAGTAATAATAACTTCACGAGGAAGACCAGTCACCAAATCTCGTCCACGGACTTGTGCTTCCATAAAATTACCTTCAAATACCGAACCAACAGCAATTTTTACATTCTCGGCGGTTTTTTCTCCAATTAAAAGTTTGAACTCATCACGCAAATATGACGTGATATCATTGTTCAATCTATCCCCTGCAATTTTGGAATTTTTTGAACGTACAATTCCACCAAGCGCAATGATTGCAATATCTGTCGTACCGCCACCAATATCCATAATCATTGAGCCTACCGCGTCTTTGACTGGCAAATGGATACCAAGAGCAGCTGCCATTGGCTCTTCGATAATATACACCTCACGCGCTCCAGCAGATTTTGCTGCATCATATACTGCACGAATTTCTACGTTTGTAATACCAGACGGTACGCCAACAACGACTCGTGGCCGAAAAAATTTCTTCGAAATTTTTTCGGCCTTACTAATCAAATATGAGAGCATTTCTTCTGTCACTTCAAAATCAGAAATCACTCCATCAACAATAGGTCGCACAGCGCGAATATGTCCGGGTGTGCGCCCGAGCATTTGTTTTGCCTCAGCGCCAACAGCGACAATGCGTCCAGTTTTTTGATTGACTGCAACAACAGATGGCTCGTTGATCACGATGCCATGCCCCTTCAAATACACCAAGGTGTTTGCCGTACCCAAGTCGATTCCGATATCGTTTGAAAATGTATTATATATTTTTTCGAACATACGATATTAATACGCCTTGGCAAAGAGAACTCGGCGATTCGACGATTTTCCGGTTTTAATACAAATTCCAACTTCTTCTTTTTCATCAAATGGGATACATCGAATTGTTGCTCCTGTTTCTTCTTTGATAAGAGCCTCTGTTTCTTTTGTTCCATCCCAATGCGCAAGCACGATATTACCTGACTCAATCGCTTCTGTAAATTCATCCCATGTATCAACGGTTTTTGTTTTGTTTGTACGAAGATTAAGTGCTCGTTGATACAGAGATTTTTGGATTGTCTCAAGCAATTGACCTACTCGTTCTGCAATATCGTTGAGTGACACAGTTTCTTTCTCACCGGTATCACGACGAACAAGAACAGCTTGATTTGCAGTCAAATCTTTTGGACCAAACTCAATGCGTATTGGCACACCTTTGCGTTCCCATTCATAAAACTTTTCTCCAGGTCGAAGATTTCTATCATCAATTTTTGTAAGAATAGAAGATTTTTGAATATCCGCATTAATTTCTTTTGTTTTTGACAAAACATCCGCATCAGTATCTTTGCCCATTACGATTGGAACAAGTACCACTTGAATTGAAGCCATTTTAGGAGGAAGAACCAAACCTTTGTCATCACTATGAGTCATGATAAGTCCACCAATAGTACGAGTTGAAAGTCCCCAACTTGTCTGCCAACCATATTTCTGTTCGTTGTTTTCATCAAGAAATTGAACATGAAATGCTTTTGCAAAATGATCGCCAAGATTGTGCGATGTCGCAAACTGCAACGCCTTACCATCTTGCATCATTGCCTCACATGTATATGTACGAAGCGCTCCAGCGAATTTTTCTGATTCGGTTTTTTGTCCAGGAATAATCGGAATAGCCATATATGTCTCCGCAAATTCTCGATACACCTCAAGCATCATGCGTGCGCGTTCATCTGCATCAGCTTCAGTTGCATGCACTGTGTGCCCTTCTTGCCACAAAAATTCAGTTGTGCGCAAAAAAAGTCTTGGGCGCATTTCCCAGCGTACAACATTTGCCCATTGATTTATCAAAAGTGGAAGATCTCGATATGAATGAATCCAATTTGAAAAAACTTCATACATGATTGTCTCAGATGTTGGACGAACAATAAGAGGTTCTTCGAGTTTCTTTCCACCAGCATGGGTCACAACAGCAACTTCTGGAGCAAAACCTTCTACGTGGTCAGCTTCGCGCTTGAGCAAACTCTCAGGGATGAGCATTGGAAAATATGCGTTCTCAACACCGGTCTCCTTGAATTTAATATTCAACACATTCTGAATTTTTTCCCATAGTGCATATCCGTATGGCTTGATAACCATCGAACCTTTTGCAGGACCGTGTTCTGCAAGCCCCGCAGCTCGAATAATATCGAGATACCAAGCGGAATAATCTTCGGCCCGAGAAGTAATTTGAAACGATTGTTCGCTATTGTTTTGTTGATTATTTTGAGACATATATTATTTATTGAAGTTCTTATTGGATATTAGCGCACAAATGGGTTATTTACAAATATAAAAATCCCCGAAAGATTTCAAAATCTTTCGGGGGCTAATTAATATATGCAAGCATTCAAATCTAGCTTGCGTGAATTATTTCTTCTTCCACTGCTTTTTGCTTAATGTCCGGAAAACATGAGACGATAGCATCCATTATCACTGGCGAAGCATCTTTCCAAGACTCAGTTGCGGCTTTGTGTATCCGGATACTGAATGCATCTATTGATACCTGCCTAACTACTTTGGTTGCCCATAGTGCCTCAAGAAAAGGTTTGGCGACAGTTAGTGATGCCTCGTCCACCTGATTGTGAGAAAGAGCTGGAAAGTAAAAATCCTTAGTGGAATTAAACTCTGCAACTTGAAGCGGGACCGATATGTGATACCACGCATAATCCTTATCAGATGATTGTTTGTCGAACCTGACCTTCAGACCCTTTTTAGGAAAAAGAAATAAATTCTTATCCTTGGCATTTGCAATTTTTTCCGGAGTGAGCATTTTTTTTATTTCACTCAACGATTTTTCCGCTGCTCTGAATTCTGGCTGGGCAGAAAGAAAATAATAAAGAATGGAACCAATCAGCTGTCTCATAGCTGTATGCGCACTTTTCGTCCCGTAGCGCCTTAAGGACTAGTCTATGATCCGCCAAACGATTACTCGTTTTTTATAGACAGCGAACTTTTATTACCCTTCGTTGGGCCGTGTTTTTCCTCACGGAGCTCAGTTCCCATGAACCTAACTTAAGCATATTTTAACATTATATATATGAAAAGTCAATATACCCAAAAAGCCTTATTTCTGTTACTATGTGGGGACATCCCGTGGGGAGCCCAGACACATTCTTGTCTTCCCTGTCAGGCTTAAATCTATGTAGGTTTGCCAGGCTGAAATGCCAAAAAACGGTTTGTCCGAGACCTTTACCGGCTCGGTATTATAATTAAGGCCATATCCGCAAGACGGAGAAGCCAAGCTATTTATTACTATGTCAGAAAAGAACACAGCGCTCGCAAAAGAGCTCTTTACGGTCGGCGCACACTTTGGTTACTCAAAGACTCGTCGTCACCCTTCAATGCAAAAATACCTTTTTGCAAAGAAAAACAAAGTAGATATCATTGATATCGAACAAACAACTACCCTTCTCGAAGAAGCGGCAGCATATATGAAATCACTCGGTGCAAAAAACAAAGTCATTGTTTTTGTCGGAGCAAAACCCGAAGCAAAGGTTGCAGTTCAAAACCAAGCAGAAAGTCTCGGTATGCCATACGTTATTACACGATGGGTTGGAGGAATTCTTACAAACTTTGGAGAAATCAAAAAGCGTCTTAATCGTCTCGAAGAACTCCGCACAGCTCGTGCAAACGGAGATCTCCAGAAAAAGTACACAAAGAAAGAACAACTTCTTATTGTTCGTGAAATTGAAAAGATGGAAACTCTTTTCTCTGGACTCGTATCTCTCAAAGGTCTTCCTGATGCACTCTTTATCGTAGACCCAAAGAAAGAAGTTAATGCAGTTCTCGAAGCAAAACGCCTTGGTATTCCAGTGATTGCAATCGCAAACACAGACTGCGATATCAGTAACATCGACCACCCTATCGTTGCAAACGATTCATCACGTGCATCAATTGAATTCATCGTCAAACACCTTACAGACGCATATAAGCAATAAGTTTTTTGGTATTGGTTCGCATTTATCAAAATAAATACATTCAAAATCAAATGGCAACAATCACAACAGAGCAAGTTAAAGAATTACGAGACAAAACAAGTATCTCCGTCATGCAATGCAAAAAGGCACTTGAAGAAGCAGGTGGCGATATGGAAAAGGCCCTTCTTATCCTTAAGAAAAAATCTACTGAACTCGCAGAGAAAAAGTCAGACCGCGAAGCAACTGCCGGATATATCACAAAAGCTGAAAAAGCAGGAATGGGATTACTTCTCGCACTCAAATGCGAAACTGATTTCGTGGCAAAAAATGCAGACTTCGTAGCCCTCGCTCAAAACCTTGCAGACGCTGCATTGGAAAAAGGAAAAGAAGAGGCAGAAAAAATGGCCCCAGAACTCATCTCAACAGGCATTCAAAAACTCGGTGAGAATATTCAACTTGGAAATATTGTTTCTCTTTCTGCTCCTGTTGTTGGCATATATGTACACGACGGACGTATTGGTGTTGCTGTCGGACTCTCATCTGGAGAACAATCTCTCGCAAAAGATGTCGCGATGCATATTTCTGCAATGAACCCTGAATACAAATCTCGCGCAGATGTAGCAGAAAGTGAAGTTACAAAAGTTCGTGCATTGTTTGAAGAAGAAGTAAAAAACTCTGGCAAACCTGCAGATATTCAAGAAAAAATGCTTACCGGCAAAATCGATACGTTCTTCAAAGAACGCACTCTTCTTGATCAACCATTCATCAAGAACCCAGACCTCACCATCGGCAAATTGCTTGAACAAGCAAAAACAACACTGACTGACTTCGTTCGTGTTTCTATTGGCTAACCAACATGACATTCAATTTGATATTATTCATATTTGGCTTCGTCCTCGCTTGCACAATGATTGCGCGCAAGATGTGGCTTCTACGAACCGGCAAAATTATTGCCGGTTCGTACGAGGAAGCTGATTGGACAGAATTATCAATTGAAAACATTCGTTCGCATATTGTAGATTTACTAAAAATCGGAATTCACAAAACCGTTCTCGCCTCACTCAAAGCTTGGATTTTGTTTACACATTTTGTAAAAAAATCAGACAGACACGTTAAAGCAAAATTAATGCATGTGATACACAAAAACGGACACTACACCGCAGATATCAATCAAAAACCATCAGAATTCTTGACTGGAATAAAAGAACACAAAGACAAAATGATGGAGGAAATTCAAAAGAACAATGAAGAGAGTGCTTAACGCCAAAAAGACCCTAAAATTTGAGATTTTCTAATAATATGCTAGTATAAAAAAGTGAAAGTTTGAGTTCCCCGATTGCCGCTTTAGCTCAGTTGGTAGAGCAACAATTTTGTAAATTGAAGGTCCCCAGTTCAAATCTGGGAAGCGGCTCAAGAAAAACCCACTCATGAAAATGAGTGGGTTTTTGCGAGTCGCTTCAGCAAAGCCAACTGCTTGGCTTTGCGTCCAGATTTGAACAGCGGAGTCATGTTTTTTCAGCAGAAAAAACAGACGAGCTGGTGCCCAGAAAAATTTTTGCTGGCAAAAATTTATTCGCGGGCAAATCTGGAAACTAAACTTCTTTATCCGGATTAACAACATTCCCAATTTTCTCCCACATTTTTTTTGCATTTGGAGAAGTATAATGATTACCCACCAAATATGAGGGCAAAATTTTTGTATGCAATGTATTTGACACAACTTGCAAAATCTTAGGGGCTAAACCTTTACCCTGCAATTCAGCTGGAAGAAAAACATCACCAATAAACGATGTACCATCTTCTTTAGTCACCAAATATAATTTATCACTCGTATTCTTTTCGTCAGAATTTATAATCAGACTACCTTTGTAATACACATTAATATTCTGAACTTTTCCAAGACTTTCAACTTCTTTGCTTCTCCCTAATTCAATACGAATATCCTTCAACTCAAAATTTTCATGTTTTATATTTGAATCTAGATGTGAATTTTCCATTTTTATTTTCTAATTCCCGCTCGCTGCAGTACTCGTCGCATCTGTTGGTTTTGGCAAAATATCTTTAAGTTTTGGAATTAACTTTTCTATATCTTCTACGTTATGAAATCCTGTATACACTTGTCCATTTGAAACGATTGCTGGAAGGACGGTATCTTTGATACCGTAAATCTTTTCGAGAGTTTCTACAGCAGAGAGATTGAGCGCATAATCAAATGAATACACACGAAGTGCAGGATACTTTTCTTTGAGAGCTGTGAGCGCATACCCCTGCTTCACACACTCACTACAATTTTGACTTGTTGTATAGAAGTACAAGACGAACACAGATTTTTGACCACAACGACTAGTCAATTCTTTCATCAAAAGATAGTCCTTGATTTCAAGCAACGAATACGATTCTTTCAATTGTGTCAGCTGATCGCTTTTGCCGATACTTGTTTCGCTGTATTCAATCTTTTTTGAAAGGTCATTGAGCTCATCTGAAAGTACTGAATTTGGTGACACCTGGGAACAATCAAGCTCGTTCAAAAGCGAATATTGTGTTTCCGAAGACAACAAGTCAATCGAAATATTATCTTGAATACTTTGAAGTTCATTAAGCTTGCGACCGGTAAGCGCATCGCTTACATAAATTGCAATCAAAAATAAGCTAAGGGTGATAAAAAATACGATGAGATATTTTTTCCAGTCATTCTTTTTTTCTTCTTTCATGTTTGTTTCCATATAATGTGAATACTTTAAATAAATAATATTAACGCCATGCAACTTCTCGACGTGTTACTGTTTTCCATAATGCTCGAATAAGCCACAATGGAGCAATAACACTGTAAATCAAAATATAATATACCATACCCATCGAGAACTTTACTTTGCCATTTGCCAGTTTTGAACCAAGAAAAAGCGATGTTAAGACAAGTCCATATAAAATAATTGTTATAAAAATAAACGCATGCGTATCCAAGAAAAACCAATCAAGCGAAGGCGAACCACCCCAAAGTGTACCTACGGCCTGAATGCGCAAAATTTTATCAACGACAAAATTAAAGAGAGAATACACCATAAAACAGAAGAGATACATTGCAGAAAAAATACTCACAATTCCAGCTGGCACAGTAAACAAAGCAAACGTACCATACTCACTTTTCATAATCAAACGGCGATAATCAATTGTGTTATTAATAAATCCATAAATCCAACGAAGACGTTGCTTATAGAGCGCATATGCAGTGCGTGGAGCTTTTGTATAGACAACGGCATCATGACACTGTTCGATTCGATATCCATGTTCCTGCATGCGATATGCGATTTCCATATCTTCGGTTTTGTGTGCATATTTGTAGTCACCCAAATCTCGAAAAACTTTCATTCGATAAATTGAAAAAGGGCCAGGTGTTACATGAATTCCCCCCATAAGGCCCAACATTTTTTTGATATACACTGATAGTTGATATTCGGCTTTTTGTGCCCATTCGATAATAGTTTTTGGATTAGCAACGATAATTGACGGAGAAACCGACATGACTTTTGGATCATCAAAATATGGAATCATCCGTTTGAGAGCAGACGATGTAACATAAGAATCTGCGTCCAAACAACCAATAAAATCAGTTTTGGTAACTGAGATTCCATAATTCATTGCAGTATGCTTACCGCCATTATCTTTGTGATAAATAGAAACATTTGGAATATTTTCAAATGTCTTGAGTACCGCCCATGTACTGTCTGTTGACCCATCATCAACCAAAATCAAATGAAGAGACTCTTTTGGGTAATCAAGAGCAAGAAGAGACTCAACGGTGCCAGTAACTGTCTTTTCTTCGTTCCAACATGGAACGATAATCGTTACATTGGGGTACACACGATTTGGATTGTCGTCCAAACGAGTAACAATCTCTTTGTGTCGTTCAAAAAAAGTAACCAAAAAAAACACCTCGACATACATAGCGAGAAAAGTCAATGTATACAAAATGCTGGTCATTACGACATTCATACTAGTTATTTACGAATCGATTATAGCATAAAAATTGAGATAAAAAAGATGCAGAAAACCGGCCGAAATGCGTACGCATTTCGGCCGGTTTTTGTAAAAAGCTAAGAAATTACATCTTAGCTGGAGCGGAATCCCCAGCCATGCATGCCTTACACTTAGCACATTTACAACCAATGAGCTTCGTAATTGCAGCAATACCTACGAGAACGTAGATAATAGCCTCAAGCTTTGGCATTGAACCAAAAATCATGTCGACGACATTCCAATTTGAACCCATGAGTGCACCTACCCCCACCAATCCCCAATTCAAACCTCCAATAATTACTAGAACACTCGCAATCTTTGACATAACACAGTTACACTTTTTCATATTTTTTAAGAGTTTTCTTGTAACAAAAACTCTAAATTAATGATAATAAACACTCCCTTATATTATATAACAAATCAAAAAAACAACATAGGCAATTCCCCCATAGAGTTTTGTTGTATCAAAAAGGCCTTCGGGGTATAATTTTGGGGTCGTATTAACATCATCTAAACATATTTTATTAACTAAATATACAAATCGTATGGAAGAACAAAAACACCACGCAGAAGAATCCACTGAGGAACATGTACATCATCACAAAAAGAAAGAAACCGAACTTTCTATGCCCATGGCAGTTGTACTTGGCGCGTTTATTATCGCGATTGCAATTATTGTCGTCAAAATGCCAGCTCGAGAAACAACAGTCTCTCCAAGCGATTCAAACACACTTGATGCAACAACTGTCAAAGCAATGGTAGATCATGTACTCTCAAGCAAAAACGAAACACCTGTCGTACCAATCTCACCAACTGACCATATTACCGGTTCACCAAATCCAAAAATAACAATCGTTGAGTATTCTGATCTGGAATGTCCATTCTGTAAAAATTTTGACACAACGATGCAAAAAGTAATGCAGAAATATGGAAGTGAAGTTCTTTGGACATACCGTCATTTTCCACTTGATTGTGTAGATAATACAAGCCAAAGTTGTACACCGCTTCATCCAAAAGCTCGTCATGAAGCAGTCGCCTCAGAATGTGCATTCGAACAAGGAGGAAACGATGCATTCTGGCAATATATACACAAAGTATTCTCGATTACTCCATCCAACAATCAACTCGACCCAGCACAACTTACATCAATCGCAAAAGACATGGGTCTCAAGATGGATCAATTCAATAGTTGTCTATCAACAGACAAGTACGCCAATGTTGTCTCTGCAGATGCGAAAAAAGGACTCAAATCAAACGTTCAAGGAACTCCAATGATAATCATAACTGATCAGCTTGGTAACACATATACAGTAGCTGGAGCATATCCATATGAAGTAATTGCAGGTACACTTGATGCGATTTTGAAAAATTAAATTCAGGATACAAACATACAGGGCGGGAAAACCTTCGGTTTTCCCGCCCTGTATTTATTTTATTTCCCCACTCGATACAGATCCTCAATGCGCTGTAACAAAAAACTCGTATCAGCTTCAGGGTTTTCTGTTTTAAAAGCGGTAACACTGTCTTTTAACTCATTCAATTCCGTTTTCCATGCATCAGTCAAACCGTCATTTTTTAATCCCAATTGGATTCTGTCGATTTGATTTTCGATATCAATAGTGAAGTCGAGAAAGTTTTTCTTTGCTTTTGCAACCTCCTCATCTTCCCAATGTTCTTGGTAATCGTAGTCCATATGTGTTAATCAAAATAATTTTTAAGACGAAGAATTTTTTCGTGTGTACGCAATTTTTCATGAACTTTGGCTTCAATCTGACGAATACGCTCACGAGTCACTCCGAATTCCGTTCCTACTTCTTCAAGTGTATGTTGAACCCCATCTGCAAGACCATACCGCATTTCAAGAATTTTACATTCCTTTGGAGACAATTCATCAAGTACACTTCGAATCTGGTCAGTCAAAATACGGTGTGAAGCTTCTTGATCCGGACGCAAAATTTTGTCATCAGCGATAAATTCTCCACGAGTTGATTTTTCATCATCATCACCAATTGGCTGCTCGAGCGAAACGGTATCTTGACTGATATTTTCAATAACATGAATCTTATCAACTTCAATTCCCATTTCGGTTGCGATTTCTTCCGCAAGAGGATCTCGTCCCAAATCTTGGGCAAGGCGTCGATATACTTGTTTATACTTTGAAATTGTTTCAACCATGTGTACGGGAATGCGAATTGTGCGAGATTGATCGGCAAGCGCACGAGTTATTGATTGACGAATCCACCATGTCGCATATGTAGAAAATTTGTATCCTTTTGTCCAATCAAATTTTTCAACAGCTTTGAACAATCCAAGATTTCCTTCTTGAATCAAATCAAGTAATGTCAAATCACTCGAACGTCCAACGTATTTTTTTGCAATCGAGACGACGAGACGCAAGTTTGCACGAGCAAGCAAATTTTTTGCTTCCATGTCGCCCTCCTGAATTCGTCGAGCGAGCTCTTTTTCTTCGGCTGCTGCGATAAGCGGATATTGTCCGATTTCTTTGAGATAAATCTGGATGGAATCATAGCTACCATCGAGTTTTTCCAACTTGTCTCCCGCCTCACTCGCATCAATATCAAGAAGATTTCCACCTTCCAAAATATCAATACCTGAGGTATTCAACTTGTCATACAATACATCGAGAAACGAAATATCTTGTTCAACGTTTGGAAAAAGCTTGAGAATTTCATCATATGTGATAAATCCTCGCTTCTTACCCTTAAACACAAGTTCGTCCAATCGTTCTTCACGAGTAAGTATTTTATTCTTACCACCTTTTTTAAGAGGCTTTTTTGCAGAACGAGAGAAGTCTGCACGGTTTGATCTACGTGAACTTGCGGATTGCTTCTTTTCCTTAACAACCTTTTTTACAACAGGTTTCTTTACAATCTTTGCTTTTGCTTTTTTGGGAGCAGGCTTAGCTTTTTTTACAGCTTTTGCCTTGGCAATTGGTTTTGCCTTTTTTGAAACATGGACATGCGAAGACTTTTTCATTATTTTTTTCTTTTTTGTTGCCATACATTATGATAACGTAATTATTTAAATCGACTGCTTTTAATTGTATTTAAACGTGATGCAATATCTTTTGAAGTGGTAAGTAGCAATTGAATTTTTTCGGTATCACCGGACCGTTCAGCAACTCCAAGTTCTGTCATTACTATTTCGATTGCTTTACCCAAAATGTCTTCTTCGAGATTTAAAATCAATTCATCGACTTCTCTCTCCAATCGTTCGTCATTTTGATATAAAAGTTCTACCTCAAAAATACGTTCATTTTTTTTGTCAGCCGATATCTCAATCGCTTGAGAGAAATTCTTTTCACCTAAGATGGTTTGCAATTTACTCCGAAGCATCTCCACATTTATTTTTGGTGGAGACAATGTCTGTTGCCAAAATAATATTCCAAACAATCGATCCTCAATTCGTACGCCTCGCTTGTTTTCTTTCTTGCCAACATTCATTTCCGAAAGCACTTGTTTGTCTGTTTGCTCTCTATGTATGAGTTTTGCAACATCTTCATTGAGCGCTTCTTCAGGAATACCTGTTTTTAGACTAATTTGTTTTATAAAATACGCACGTTCAACAGCACTCGGCATGACAGCAACATACGGCAAAATTTTGTCCGAGACAGCTCGAGCACGAGCAAGCTCAGAGAGCGGATGCTCCATCAAAATAGATGTGTACAAAGTAATAATATGAGTCGCACTATCTATTATTTTTTTCCATGCATCTGCTCCGGAAATTCTAATCACATCAGCTGGATCCATGTCTTTTGGCATTTTTGTAATTTTAACATCCATACCAAGTGAAAGCGCGATACGTTCTGCACGTCCTGCTGCGCGAAGACCAGCTTTGTCACCATCAAATGCTATAACCATTTTTTTTGTAAGTGCGTTTACCTGACCAAGACCTGAGAGCAATCCTCTTTCAATATCTGCGATAACAGAATCTCCAAGTGCAGTTCCACTCGAGGCAACTGTATTTGTAAAACCTGCTTGATGAGAAAGGACCAAATCCATTTGACCTTCAACCAAAATCGCTTGATCGCGTTTGCGAATTTCAAATTTTGCCTTATCTAATCCATACAACGTACTACCCTTTTTAAAGATTGGGGTTTCGGGGGAATTAATATATTTGCCCTGAACGCCAGACCCATCGTCATGCAACATACGTCCAGAAAATGCGATAATACGTCCACCCGTGTCGGCAATTGGAAACATTATTCTGTCACGAAATCGGTCATATAAACCTTGTTCCTTTTTTTCTTCCGGGAATTTACCCAAACCAGCAAGTTCTATTTCCTTATCAGTAAATCCTTTTTTGCGTAATTCATTTGAAAGCATTCGCCAGCCAACTTTTTCACTGGGTGCATATCCAATACGAAACGCTTTGCGTGTTTCGTCCGTAATACCACGACTTGCAACGTATACTTGCGCCTCTTTGTTTGCCAAAAATTCACGTTCATAAAAAAGTGTTGCTGTCTCCATGATTTGATACAACTTATCTTTTTCGGTTTGTTCTTTTGGGTTATAGGATTCAAGAGGAACACCGGCGCGGTCAGCAAGGACCTTGAGTGCACCTTTGAAATCAAGCCCTTCAAATTGTTCAACAAACGTAAAAATATCTCCTTTTACCCCACATCCAAAACAGTAATAACTTCCACGGGCAGGCGAAATAAAGAACGAAGGAGTTTTTTCGTTATGAAACGGACAATTCGCTTTGAAATTTCCTCCAGCCTTGTCGAGCTTAAGGTATGAAGAAACAACATCAACGATAGACAGACGTTCTTTTATTTTATCGACAGAAGATGATGGCATGTGATTTGTTCAAACTGTGTGCGCCTTGGCGCACAAATCTTATTGTACAAATCACTCCGCGAAGGCACTCCTTTGCGGAGTAAATGTATACAACGCACCAACTAAATTATTCAGTATCTTCTTTAACTGTTTCTTCCTTTGCAACGACACCTCCCTTGAGACCAAATCCTGTTCCAGCTGGAATAAGTCGTCCAATAATTACGTTTTCTTTGAGTCCACGAAGATCATCAACGCCTCCACGAATTGCATTCGTGATAAGCACGCGGTTTGTGTTTTGGAAGGAAGCAGCTGACAACCAACTTTTTGTCGTAAGTGCAGTTTCTGAGATTCCAAGAACGATTGTTTCCGCTTTTGCGATCGTGTTTCCTTCTTTTGAAACTCTTTCGTTCTCATCGACAAGTTCCATTGTTTCAACAATTTCACCTGGTGAAAAGCTTGAGTCACCTGCATCTTTGACTTTCTTACGAGAGAACATTTGTCGAATAATTATTTCGATATGTTTGCGAGAAATAGATGCTCCCTGCAATTCATACACTTTGTTGATTTCGTGAATGATATATTCTTCTGCGCGTTCATGTCCTCCATATTTGAAGATCTCAGAAATATCTGCAGAACCATCAGTCATCAAATCACCCTTTTCAACATTTTGCCCTTTTGTAACTATCGGCAAGCGATGCGGAGGAACAATGTATTCAGTTTCATTTGATTTGCCATCAACTTTTGTATCGTGCAATACAACGATTGCTTTTTCATTGTTGTTGTTGCGAATATCGATAACTGTTCCATTTTCATGAGCAACAACTGCTGGATTTTTTGGCATACGACGTTCGAAGATTTCTTCGACACGAGGAAGTCCGGCAGTAATATCAACTCCAGCAACTCCTCCAGCGTGGAAGGTACGAAGTGTAAGCTGTGTTCCTGGTTCTCCGATAGCTTGTGCAGCAACGATTCCAACAGCTTCACCAACATCAACAATATGGTTGCGTCCAAGATCAAGTCCGTAACACATCTTACAAATTCCATACGCTGTCTTACATGTAAGCGGAGTACGCACAAAAACATCTGTAATACCTGATGCATCAATCTTGAGGGCGTTCTCTTTTGTAATCATAAATCCACGCTTGTGAACAATGTTTCCTGCTGCATCTTTCAAATCTGCAGCAAGTACACGTCCACGAATTTGTTTTGCGAGAGGAATTTCGATTCCAAGAACATTGTCTTTTTTCATCCATTTTCCGTCTTTTGTTCCACAGTCTTCTTCTGTAATCACAACGTCTTGTGCAACGTCAACGAGACGACGTGTGAGATATCCAGCCTTCGCAGTATTGAGCGCTGTATCGGCAAGACCCTTACGTGATCCGTGAGTTGTAATGAAATATTCAATCGGAGAAAATCCTTCTTTGAATGATGGAACAATCGGGAAATCAATTGTACGTCCTGATGGGTTAATGATGAGACCTTTCATTCCAGCCATCTGTGTGAGGTTACTCATCGATCCGCGGGCACCTGAGAGAATCATGTCTGACACAGAACCGTTCGGATCAAGTGTTGCGGGCAAGAGTTTTTCGATTTCACTTTTTACCCCTTCCCAGATTTCAATCACCATACGGTAACGTTCTTCATGAGAAATGAGACCATCATTGTATTGATTGATAACTTCCAATTCTTTTGCGCGACCACGAGCAACGATATCTTTCTTTCCTTCCGGAACAGAAACGTTATCCATTCCCCATGTTACACCTGAACGAGTACTGTAATTGAATCCGAATGTTTTAATCTTATCGAGAAGTTTTGGCATTCCTTCGATTCCATAACGCATAATGAATTCATCAACAAGCATGTTGATTCGCTTTTGAGAAATTGTGTCATTGAGGTAAGGAAAATCTTCTGGAAGAATTGAGTTGAACAACAAACGTCCAACGGTTGTTTCAAATGGCTTTTTGTCAAATGCTTCGTACTTCTTGTTGTCTTCTGCAAGAACTTTGATTTTTGCACGAAGTCCCAAATGACCCAAGTCATATGTTGTGATAGCACGGTTTGGAGATTCAAAAATCATTCCTTCACCTTTTTCACCTGGAACGATTTTTGTCATCCAGTAACATCCGAGTGTAATATCGAGAAGTTTTGCAGAAACGATTGGTTCACCGTTTTGAGGTTTCAAGATATTTTTGTTTGAAGCCATACGAGTTTCAGCTTCGTGTTGAGCTTCTTTTGAGAGTGGCACATACACAGCCATCTGGTCTCCATCGAAGTCGGCGTTAAACGCAGCACACACGAGTGGGTGTACTTGGATAGCGTTTCCTTCAATAAGAATTGGTTTGAATGCTTGAATACCGAGACGGTGAAGTGTTGGAGCACGGTTCAAAAGAACACGCTTTCCATCAATGACTTCTTCAAGGATTGCCCATACTTCCGGAATTCCATCTTCAATCAAACGATTTGCTCCACGAATGTTGTATGCGAGTTCGCGTTCGATCAATTTTGAAATAACGAATGGACGGAAAAGTTCAAGTGCCATGTGTTTTGGAAGTCCACATTGTGAAAGATTGAGTGTAGGACCGACAACGATAACTGAACGTCCTGAATAGTCTACGCGCTTTCCAAGCAAGTTTTGACGGAACAAACCTTGCTTTGATTTCAAGTTGTCTGCGAGAGATTTGAGTGCTCTTCGTTGTGCTTGGTTCATTGCAACAGAATCGTTTTGACGAGCGATTGAGTTATCAATCAATGCATCAATAGCTTCTTGCAAAATACGCTTTTCGTTACGAAGAATTACATCTGGAGCTCCGATTTCCTTAAGTTTGCGGAGACGATTATTACGGTTGATAACACGGCGATACAAATCGTTGATATCACTTGTTGCGTGACGTCCACCATCAAGAGCCACCATTGGACGAAGTGCTGGTGGAATAACCGGAATAACAGTAAGGAACATCCATTCTGGACGAATGCCTGAAGTAATCATCGAACGAATAAGAGAAAGGCGCTTTTCGAGTTTTTCTTTTTCAACAGCACTTGCTTTCTCAATCGCACTTTCTGAAATTTCACGCAATTTTTCCAAATCAAGGTTTTTCAAAACAGCGTAAATAGCTTCAGCTCCGATAGATGCTTCAAAACAAATTCCGTATTTCAAACTATAACGATGATATGCGATTTCTGTAAGAACTTTCCCTTCATAGATATCGGAAATTTCTTTCTTTGCAGTCATCAACAATTCTTTGAGTTTTGTTTTTGTGTCTTCATCAGCAGAACTTTTTACTTTTGTTTTGTATTCATTTTCAAGGTTCTTGATGAGTTTTTCTTTTTCGTCTTGATATACTTTCATCACAATATATCCTGCAAAGTAAATAACTTTTTCAAGATCAGTTGTTGTGATGTTAAGGAGAATAGACATGCGAGATGGTACTCCACGTAAGAACCAAATATGAGCAACAGGTGTTGAGAGTTCGATGTGACCCATGCGTTCACGACGAACGATAGAGCGAGTTACTTCAACTCCACACTTCTCACACACGATATCCTTATAACGAATACGTCGGTATTTTCCGCAGTAACATTCATAGTCTTTTTCCGGTCCAAAAATTCTTTCGTCAAAAAGACCTCCGCGCTCAGAACGCCCAGTACGATAGTTGATTGTTTCCGGTTTAGTGACTTCTCCATATGACCAGTCGCGAATGCGATCAGGACTTGCGAGTTTGAGTGTGATTGAATCAAATCCGGAATTTGTGTCGATAGTTTTCATAATTTATTGATGAGTGATTAATTAAATAATAAATATTATTCGTATTATTCACTTTCATTTTCACCTGGTAATTCTTTTCGACCGATTCCATTTTTTGTGAGATCAACATCAAGCGCAAGTCCACGGAGATAATTAAGCATAACTCCGAATGATGCTGGTGTGTTTGGTGCCTGAATTTCTTCGCCTTTGATTATTGAGTCAAACGATTGAGAACGTCCTACGATATCATCAGATTTGATAGTGAGCATTTCGCGAAGTGTGTGTGATGCACCGTATCCTTCGAGAGCCCACACTTCCATTTCTCCAAATCTCTGTCCTCCACCTTGAGCTTTTCCTCCAAGTGGCTGTTGAGTAATAAGAGAGTACGGACCAATAGAACGCATGTGAATCTTGTCCTCCACCATGTGGTGCAATTTGAGCATGTACATGATTCCAACGGCAATGTCTTGCTCAAATGGTTCACCTGTTCGTCCATCAAAGAGTTTGAGGCATCCAGATTCTGGATATCCAGCTTTTTTGAGTTCTGCTTTGATTTCAGTATCTTTTGCTCCAGAGAATGGTGGCACAATGGCTTGATATCCAAGCGCACCTGCAGCAAGACCCAAGTGCATTTCAAGAATCTGTCCGAGGTTCATACGAGATGGAACTCCGAGTGGAGTAAGAATGACATCAACAGGTGTTCCGTCTGCCATGTATGGCATTTCTTCTTGAGGAAGAATTGTTGAAATAACTCCTTTGTTTCCGTGACGTCCTGCGAGTTTGTCTCCGACAGATACATTACGAAGTTGAGCAACTTCAATAACAACTTTTTTAATGATTCCACTTTCGAGTTGATGACCTTGTGAACGAGAAAAGATTTTGACACCGATAATACGTCCACGCTTTCCGTGTTCGAGTCGAAGTGATGTATCTTTTACATCACGAGCTTTTTCTGCAAAGATCGAGCGGAGCAAACGTTCTTCTGGAGTAAGTTCTGTTTCGCCTTTTGGAGTAATTTTCCCAACAAGAATATCGTTCTCGCGGATTTCAGCACCCACACGAATGATTCCTTCTTCGTCCAAATCCTTGAGTTTTGCTTCACCAACGTTTGGAATATCGCGAGTTGTGATTTCAGGTCCGAGTTTTGTATCACGAACGATACATACGAATTCTTCTACGTGAATTGACGTAAAGACAGAATCTTTGACGAGACGGTCAGAAAGAATAATCGCATCTTCGTAGTTGTTTCCACTCCATGCCATAAACGCAACCATTACGTTTTGACCAAGCGCAATTTGTCCGCGATCAGAAGATGACATATCTGCGAGCAATGCACCTTTTTTGACTTCATCTCCAACAGAAACGACTGGACGTTGATGAAAGGCAGTAAAGTTGTTTGTACGAGAAAAGTTTACAAGAGGATAATCGTGTGAACCATTTTTGTGTTTGATGACAACATGACGAGCATCAACATGAGTTACAGTTCCTGCTTCTTCTGCAATAACGAGACGTCCTGAATATGGAGCTGCAAATTCTTCGATACCTGTTGCAACGAATGGAGCAGTTGGCATCAAACAAGGAGTAGCTTGCTTTTGCATGTTACTTCCCATGAGTGCACGGTTCGCATCGTTATGTTCGAGGAATGGCACCATCGCAGTCGCGATTGAGAATGCCTGATATGGAGCAACGTCGATAAAATCAACCTCACTTGCACCGATAAGACCTGGTTCTGTTTTGATACGAGCTTCAACCATCTCTTCGGTAATCATTCCCTTGTCATCAACGTGTGTTCCAGCGTGAGCAATGTTGTATTTTTCTTCTTCAAGTGCATTCAAGTACACGATTTCATCGGTAACTTTGCCTTTTTTGACGCGTACATATGGAGTCTCGATGATTCCAAAATCATTTACGTGAGCATAAATTGAAAGGTGGAGAATAAGACCGATGTTCGGACCTTCTGGAGTGTGGATTGGACACACACGACCATAGTGAGATGTGTGCACGTCACGAACTTCGAGTCCGGCACGTTCACGTGTAAGACCTCCCGGTCCGAGAGCTGAAAGAATACGAATATGCTCAACTTCAGCAAGAAGGTTTTCTTGGTTCATGAATTGAGACAATTGGTTTGTCGTAAAGAATTCTTTGATACGAGCTTGGAGAGGACGTTGGTTGATGATTTGAATTGGAAGTGCAGTTGCAGTATCAATTGTAGACATTCGGTCTTGAACATTACGCTTGATTTGAGTCATACCAACACGGATTTTTTGAGCAAGAAGTTCTCCTACATAACGTACACGACGTTGTGCAAGGTGGTCGATATCATCTGCTTTTGCATTTGGGTTTTCAGACATTGCAACGATATTTTTGATTGTCTGGATAATATCGTCTTTGTTGATAACACGACGTGCAAGTTCTTTTTCATCCATTGGAAGATCAAAACGCTTGTTGAAACGAAAACGTCCAACTGGAGAAAGGTCGTATCGTTCAGGAGAAAAAAGCGCATGAATAAATTCACGTGCGTTTTCAGCTGTAGCAAGATCTCCATCACGAAGACGCTTGTACATTTCGATATTTGCTTCAGAAACATTGTGCGCTGTATCTTTTGCAAGACACTTAAGAATTGTTGCAAGAGCTGAGTCGTTGTCTTCAAAAGCTTTCTTGATTTCTTCGTCAGTCGCAAGACCAAATACACGAAGAAGCGAAGTTACTGGGAACTTACGCTTTTTGTCGATACGTACATATATAACACCATCTGCTTCGGCGTCGATTTCAATCCATACACCACGTGCTGGAATAATCTTTGCACCAAAGTATTTTTTGCCTTTTAATTCGTTTTCTGTGAAAAAGATACCAAAAGAACGAGCGAGCTGTGCCACGATGACACGTTCGACTCCGTTAATGATAAACGTTCCATGATTTGTCATCATCGGAAGGTCTGAAAGAAAAATTTCTTGTTCTTTTGACGAGCCGGTGATCTTGTTCGTAAGACGAACTTGAACTTTTAGCTGTGCTTCATACGAAAGTTTATTTTCTTTTGCGTGAAATTCATCACACTTTGGTTCTCCAAGAGAGAATCCAATAAACTCGAGCTGAAACTTTTTGCCTGAATAATCCGGAATCGGTGAGAATTCTTTAAAAATTTCACCCAAACCTTTCGACACCATTTCTTTGAACGAATGAACCTGCATTTCGAGCAAATCCGGGAACTCTGCGAGTGGCGCCTTATACTTTGAAAAGTATTTTTTTGGACGCACTGCACCTGCGTGTTTCGTCGACATAGACTATTTATTTTTTGCAAACATAAGCAAAAATGGCCAAAGCAAAGTCCTTCTCCAATGGTGGAATTTGCTTCATCCGTTATTAACTTGATGTTTGTAAATGACGTGGAGCGTCATTTTTAGCTGCTAAAGGCATCAAATTGCAACTAAAACTCAATCATCCGATGCGATTACCAGTATACTTATTTTTTGGATTTTGGCAAGTGGATAACTCCCTTGCCTAATCTAACTATTTTTGGTAGCCGATTTTTCTTTCCATTCATCAATTTTTTTGTGGTCACCTGAGAGTAATACTGGTGGGACTTTGTATTTCTTGCCTTTGTATTCCAAAATTTCCGGACGAGTATAAAATTCGCTTGAAGAGATGCGTTCTTCTTCCAATGAATCAAATTTGCCGAGTACGCCTTTGATTTGACGCGAAATAGAATCTATCAAAATCATAGCTGGCAATTCCCCACCTGTGAGTACATAATCCCCGATTGAAATTTCTTCTGCTTTCAAGATTTTTGCAACGCGAGCATCAATACCTTCATATCGTCCACAAAGCATAATAATGTCGGTATATTTTTTGACCGAAGTCTTCGCGTATTCAGTCGTGAATTTTTGTCCAGATGGTGCAAAATTTATGATTTTAATTTTTGCCTTTGTTCCCTTTTTTGCAGAAACTTTTTCAATATTTTTGAGAATAAATTCCACAGACTTGAGCACTGGCTCTGCACGAATAATCATACCCGGACCTCCTCCGTATGGTCTGTCATCAACGACACGAGAAACATTGCCATCGGGCCAAACTTTTTTGTATTTACCTGTGACAAATTTGCGAGGATTTACAAACGTAACTTTTATTCTTTTCTCTTTTATTGCGCGTCCAATAATCGACTCATTGAGGTACGAGTCGAACGCTTCGGGAAATAGTGTAACAATATGAAAATTCATAAATATAAATTAATGCGACTTGTGGTTCATAACGTCGCTTACGATTTTGCCGTCGTTCATGGTAATCGTGCGATGTGCGAGTTTAGCATATTCTGGCTCATGAGTCACCATAATGATAGTTTGGCCTTCCTTGTTCAAATCAAGAAATGTCTTGATGACCTGCTCTGATGTTTCGGAATCGAGATTGGCAGTCGGTTCATCGGCAAAAATTACTTTTGGGTCATGTCCGATTGCACGCGCAATCGCTACACGCTGTTGTTGTCCACCAGAGAGCTGACTTGGCAAATTGTTGATACGATCAAGCAATCCGACTTTTTCTAATGCTTTTTTTGCTTTGGCTTCTGCCTGAGCAATAGTATATCCTTGCATGAGAAGTGGCAGCACTGTGTTTTCGAGTGCTGTAAGAGACGGTAAAATCGCATAGTCCTGAAAAATATATCCAAGATCATTAAGTCGCACAGCAGTACGCTCATTTTCTGAAACAGGCACCATATCAACATCATCAATCAAAACTTTTCCAGATGTTGGTATATCCAACAATCCAAGTTGATACAACAGTGTTGATTTACCCGAACCAGAACGTCCAGCTATTGTCAAAAATTGTCCAACGGGAACAGAAAAAGACAAATCATTGATAGCGATTATTTCTTGATCTCCGCTTTTAAAAATTTTTGTAAGATGTTCAACTTGTAGCATATATTTATCGTCCAAGAATTGCACTTAATGTGTTCTGTTTAATAACCATTTTTGCCGGAATATATCCTGCAACAACTGTCGTAATTAAAAGTATAGCAGCTCGGAGCATCGTACCAGAAATATCAGCGACAAGAATACCATCCGAAAACGGGAAATTGATTGGGTTGGCAGCAAAATATGGTTTGATAACCCCAAACACCAAAAACATTCCGATTACTATTCCGACCAACGCATACACAAACGCTTGATACATATATGAATATAAAATCGCTTTACGATTGATACCTACACCCTTTAATATTCCAATGTATCTACGGCGTGTGATTGCATTAACGAAAATAACAATAAATATTGTAATCGATGCAACAACAAGCCCTATTCCCGAAATTGCACTACCCAAAATATTAAACGTATTTTTCATATCCTGCAAAAATTTTGGCTCAGCGTCCGCTGCTGTTTGCACTCGACCAAATTCACCTACACCATTATCCAGCAAAAATTGCTTTGCTGCTACAGGATCTGTTCCAGGCAAAAGCTGAATCGCAATTGTACCAGCATTCAAATCAGTACGACCAATCATTTTGCGAACCTCACTCGAAAGACCAATAACAGTATTATCAAATTGATCTACTTTTGAAGAAATAATACCTTTGACATAATATTCCTTCTGGTTTCCAGCTACCGTTATGCGAATACGTGATCCGATTGTAATATTTTTCAAATTTTGAAAACCCGGTGCATCAATTGGTGTGTACTCATACAACAAATTTTTTCCAATAAGCACACTGTCTTGATCATCCGCATTCAAATACGAACCTTTGATTACAAATCTTGAAAGTCCCGAAAATTTTTGTTCTTGGTCTGGATCAATACCCAAAAACGTTCCACCGATCCCTCCATGCACTTCCCCCGGCTTGATCGTGCTTCGGTAATCTGATTCAAATTGAGCGCTTCCACTATATCGAACCGTTTCGTCTTTGAAGCCCGGAATGGTTTGTACAATTGAGGAGACCGTCGGTGTCTGCTCAATATAAGACATATTCAAAAATTGAGATACGACAACGTCGCCAATGGCATATTTTTTTTGTGCATCTTCAGACCCTTGAATAAGTCCAACAAGAATTCCCGCAACAACAACCAAATTAAGAAAGGTAAAAGTCATAACAAGAACAATAAGTCCTGTTGTCCATTTGTTTGCTCGTTTGAGATCTCGTTTGGCAAGATACCATCCGACTTTCGCATTCTGCGAAAAAGAATTTTCAATTCTGGTTCTGTCGCTCATGTATTGTGTTAATTAACGTGCGTTATTGCAATCTTTTCTCCATCGGCAAGCCCAGACAAAACTTCAACCAAATTTCCATCACCTGTCATACCTGTCGTAATTTTTCGAGTTTCAAATGTATCATTCTTGTCATCCGTCACAACATCGACATATGAACCATCGGCTTTTGTTGTTATTGCAACTTTTGGAATCACAATAACATGTGGGTGCGCCCACGCAGTAATTACCATATTCGCATTCATACCCGGACGAACTTTGTTGTTTCCCGAATCGGCAATCGATACTTTTATCACATAATTTACAACTCCATCTGAAGTCGTTGACGACGGGTCAATATGAATGACATTTCCTGTAAAGATTGTGTCAGGACCGAACGCATCAAGTGTCATTGCAACAGGTTGCTGTAATGCAATCTTGGCAATACTTGTCTCGTTCACATTCGCTTCAACATACAAATTATCAACGTCTTGCAATACAATTGATTCGGTTTTTGAATCAACACTCTCGCCGATTTTTGTATCAACATGCACAATCGTTCCACTCGTTGGTGCATACAAAAGAGTATTATCATAATCAGCTTCTGCTTGATCAACTTTTGCTTGCGCAACGGCAATATCAGCAGAAGTTGCCGAGGCTTTTTTCAAATCAAGATTTGCTTGCGCTTCGGTAACTGCTGCTTGAGCGGCCGAAATTGCACTGTCGTGATTTTTTAATGCGTTTTGATATGCGTTATATGCATTCAAATAATCAGGCGATTGTGTATTTGGCAGTGTAATCGTCCATACATTACTTGTATTAAGATAGAAATTTGTCGGGAACTGAATAAACAAACCTTTTGTACCAAGCGCGACAGGAGCAGTTGTACTGATTGTTCCATTACCATTTTCAAGACCAGTAAAAGAAAAATATCCATTATTTCCAATCGCATGCGGTGTAATAACATATGTTCCACTATCCGAACCTGCGTACGTACCAGTAATCGTAGGCGGAGTTCCCGTTGTTCCAGAAGTAAGAGTTGGCGTCAAATCTGCATTCAAAAGTGCACGATGCGCATTATCAAGCAACGTGTCTTGAACTTTTTGAGTATTATCAAAATTCGCTTTTGCAGAATCAAGCGCTGCTTGAGCAACGGCAATTTCTTCATTTGATGAACCGTCAATAACTTTTTGATAGTTTGCTTTTGCATCAGAAAGAGCTGCGTACTGACTGCGATTGGAGAGTGTTGCCAAAATCTGACCTTTTGAAACTTTGTCACCAACCGAAACAGGAAGCGTCTCGACAATTCCAGACACAGGGAACGACAAATTCAAATCTGTTGCTGAAGTTACTTGCCCTGTTGCAAGAACGGTTTGTTTCAAATCTGCATACGTAACAGGATATACCGTAATGGTATTTTTTGAACCACTCGAAAACACAAAGTATACACCAACGATAATTACAACGCCGGCTATCCAAAAATATTTTGAATGGTCTTGATAATATTTTTTAAAAGTATTAATTTTTTCTTTCATACTTTTATATTACCACATATTTTATATTATAGGTTATGACTTTCGTCCTGCGCGAGCGCGATCTGTATCTGTGAGGAATTTTTTGCGGAGACGTACGAAGTGCGGAGTGATTTCGAGATATTCGTCTTCGTTCATAACTTCAAGTCCACGTTCGATTGTGAGTTCCCATGCAGGATTGAGATACATTGCTTCATCTTTTCCTGATGCACGCATGTTTGTGAGTTGTTTTCCTTTGATTGGGTTAACCATCATTTCTTCACCCTTTGAAGTGTTCCCGACAACTTGCCCTTCGTAGATATCCATTCCAGGAATGATATAGAGAGTTCCACGATCTTGAAGATTCCACAATGAAAATCCGATAGACTGACCAGTCATCATTGAAATCATAGAACCAACTTCCTTTTTCTTTATTTCTCCAGCATATGGACGGAATCCAATAACACGTGAAGCGAGAATTCCCTCTCCTTTTGTATCAATCACAAATTGGTTGCGATATCCGAGAAGTCCACGAGTTGGGATTTCGATAAGAATACGAGTGAGGCCTTCTTTTTCTGTCATGTGCGTCAAAAGTCCACGGCGGCGTGTGAGTGTTTCGATAACAGCTCCTGAATATTCTGTTGGAACATCAATCGTTGCTTCTTCATATGGTTCACATTTTTCTCCATCAATTTCTTTGATGATAACGCGAGGTTGAGATACTTGAATTTCATATCCTTCACGACGCATTTGTTCAAGCAATACTGCAACGTGCAATTCTCCACGACCTGATACAGCAAATGTTGAATCAGAATCAAAATCAACACGAAGACCAACGTTAACTTCTAGTTCACGCTCGAGACGTTCACGAATTTGGCGACTTGTAACAAATTTGCCATCTTTTCCTGCGAACGGAGAGTCGTTAACAAGAAACGAAAGTGTAATTGTTGGTTCATCGATAGAAATTGATGGCATTGCATCTACAGAGTTATCTCCTGCAATTGTTTCTCCGATATAAATATCTGAAATTCCAGCAATAATGCCGATGTCTCCAGATACAAGTTCAGAAACCGCTTCACGTTTTGTTCCAATGAATGAAAATAGTTTTGTGATTTTTGCGTTACGTGTAGTGTCGCCGTGTTTGACCACAACAGTTGAGCCATCTTTGATAGTACCGTGATATACACGAGCAATCGCAAGACGTCCAAGGAATGAATCGTATGCAAGGTTGAATGCTTGTGCGACAGCGATTCCGCCCACATCTTTTGTTGCGTTTGGAACATTTTCCAAAACCATATCAAGAAGCGGTGACAAATCTTTTGATTCATCTGCAAGTTCACGTTTTGCGATTCCTTGTCGGCCGATTGCGTAACATGTCTTGAAATCAATCTGTTCATCATTTGCACCAAGCTCCAAGAAAAGTTCGAGGACTTGTTCATGACATCGTGCAGGATCTGCAGCCGGCTTGTCGATTTTATTTACAACAACGATCGGTTTGAGTCCAAGTTCAAGAGACTTTTTCAAAACGAAACGAGTCTGTGGCATTGGACCTTCTTGTGCATCAACAAGGAGGAGCACTGTGTCGATAGAACGAAGAACACGTTCGACTTCAGATCCGAAGTCCGCGTGTCCTGGAGTATCAACGATATTGATTTTGACACCTTTGTATGTGAGCGAACAGTTTTTTGAGTAAATTGTAATACCACGCTCCTTTTCCAAATCATTCGAGTCCATCGATGCAGACTGGTCATCTACCGCTCCTGTAAAACGAAGAAGTCCATCGGTAAGAGTTGTCTTTCCGTGGTCAACGTGAGCAATAATGGCGATATTTCGAATGTCTGTTTTGTTTTCCATATGATTTTGCTAAATCACGTCGCGCAAGGTCGATCAAAGCGCAACGCAATGTGGGTAAATAAAAATTAAAAGCCCGCAAGGGCTAGTTACATTCACAGAATAACACTATTTTTTGGATTATGCAAATAAAAAGGCGCCACGAGGGAGCCTTTTGAAATGACATTTATATACTATTATTAATACGGGTCCGGATTGTCCGGATCTATTTCCCCATCTTTCATGTGGAAATTCTGTTTTGGCGGCTCATGCTTTGCTTTGATGGCAGATAGCGATGCTTTACGGACGGAATCATCAACAAATTTTTTACGCACAATTGCTTTTTTTGTACTATCTGCCAAAAAGTTCCGAAGAACGTTTTGTCCGCTGTCAAAGCCTCTTACCCGAGCCGTGCTATCGGCAACTGCCCGTGTCTTGGCTTGAATATCCGGAATAACCCAATATTTATATACAAAAAACATACCAACCACACACAACAGAACAACCAGAACGGAAAAACCTAAAAACTTTTTCATACACACCAATATTTAAAAATGAAATTATATTTCCTTCACACTACCACCCAAAACAAAAACCCGCAAATGCGGGTTTTTGTTTAAAAACATTTAATTACATATTCTTAAGATCTTCCATTGCTTCATCAAATGAAGCTTCGACTCCAGCTGATTTTGGAGCGTTTGCGCCATGCGCGCCTCCTGTTCCTCCTTCTGGTTCGTTGATTTTCAAATTTACACGAGAATTATTTTTCATTCCGATTACACGTAGAAGTGTGCGGATAGCTTTTGCTGTATTACCCTGACGACCGATAATTTTACCCATATCTGCGGAACCAACTGTAAGCTTTACCAAAACGCCCATTTCATCGACAGTTCTTTCGATTTTGACTTCGTTAGGATTGTCGACCAATGCTTTAACAACATATTCAAGGAACGCTACGTCTGTATCCATGTGTGTATAGAAAACTGAAATTTACTAATCAAAAACAATGCAGTAATTCGACAATAACTGCTTTCGTTACATTTTATTATACAAAATAAATAAACGCAACAAAAAATAAAAGTCCCGAACGGGACTTTTATTTTTTGTTAAGCTTTTTTAAGTTCCTTTCGTGCCTTTGTTGGAGCCTTGCGAGGAAGAACGTTTTTCTTCTTTCCTTCGACAAGCTTTTGGTGAATAAGGAAGTTGCGAACAGTATCAGAAGGTTGTGCTCCAACACTCATCCAGTGTTTTACACGATCAGCTTCAAATTTTACTTCGCCTGATTTTGGGTTATAAAATCCTAGAATTTCTTGAAACTTACCACTTTTTGTAGCGTTTTTAGAATCAGTCAAAACGACACGGAAATGTGCCTCGTTTTTGCGACCAATTCTTTGTAGTCTTATCATTAACATATGTAGAGACATACTACCAGAATTATTTAAAAATGCAAGAAAGTCCAGATTTTTCAAATAAATAACCCCGACTTTTGAATAAAGCCGGGGATGCATAAAGCCGTAATTATTTAGTGTTGCTGCACAATAAGTGCCTTGCGTTCTTTGTAACTATTGATGACGTGATGACGTAATATGCGCCGACCACAAACGCAAGAGCATACGAGAGGAAAAAAGCTATATATACAAACGTCGAATCGAACTCAATTGTATCGTAAATTGCTGCATACTTGGTTTCCAACAACAATAGAATCAAGCTACCAATCGACATACAGAAAGATACCCAGATTAGACCGAGAGCCCATCCATCTTCCTTTTTGCCAGCAAGTAAGAAATCCTTGCCTTTGTCTCCAATGGAAAGCAGCAGAAAGAAATTTGCAAAAAGCACGGCCGACGAATGCGGAAGGTATTGCACATAATAACTAACTGATTCATTTACGGGCATAAAAATCCCAAGAATCAATAACATGACCGAAACAACGAAAAATACTTTTTTCATAAAATACGTTTTTGTTTTTAAAATGAAATTTTGTTCAAATTAATAATATCACACATATATACATATTATCAAGTAAGGTTAAAACCCTTTAAAATGCTATAGTGTCAATATATATGAACAAACAGACTCACAAAAAAGCCAAGACTGGCAAAAAGGAACATTCAAAAGAAATTGAGGGAAATCTCATCATTTTGGGACGCGGAGGTGGAATAGTGAAATGTGACGAATATACAGATGGCATTCGCGTATACGAAGAAAATATCAATACAGCTTTGCATGGCGATATCGTTACCGTTCGCGTGATTCAAAAACGCAGAGATGAAGTTGTTGGCGCAATCACTGGAATTGTCATCCGCGCAAAAACAGAATTTACAGGAACACTCATCGCAGAAAACGGAGTGTACTTTTTGAAACCTGCAGATCCAAAAATGTATACAAAAATTTTGATTGCAAAAAACAAATTAGGTGATTCCAAAATTGGCGATCGTGTGTATGGCACGATGGACTCATGGAACAAAAACAGCAAATATCCTGAAGGTACAATTATTCGCGCACTCGGCAAACCAGGCGAACACGAAACAGAAATGCAGGCTATCGCACTCGAACGCGGATTTGAAGAAGATTTTCCAGAAGAAGTTTTGAGTGAAGCAAAAAAAATAGATGAACGTGGAATAACTCCTGATGATTTAAAAAATCGTCGCGATTTCAGAAAAGTTTTGACGTTTACTATCGACCCATATGACGCAAAAGATTTTGATGATGCGATTTCATACGAAAAACTACCAAATGGAGACATAGAAATCGGTATTCATATTGCCGATGTTTCGCACTATGTACAACCCGAAACAAAACTCGACAGTGAAGCACTTGAGCGCGGGACATCTGTATATCTAGTCGACCGCACAATTCCAATGTTGCCACGAGTACTCTCGGATGATTTGTGTTCCCTCTTGCCGCACGTTGACAGACTCACAATGAGTGCGGTTATGACGTTCGACAAAGACGGTAACGAAAAAGGAAAATGGTTTGGTAAAACTGTGATTCACTCCGCAGAGAGATTTACATATGAATCCGCACAAGAAGTACTAGACGGTGCCCCACACAAATACCGTGAAGAATTACTTGAGGTTGCACGTATTGCTCGCAAACTCGGCGCAGCTCGTATTGCTTCTGGTGCACTCGTACTCGAACAAGAAGAAGTCAAAGTCGTGATCGACAAAAACGGAAAGACAGAAAAAATTGTCAAAAAAGTTCGCACCGAAAGTCATACACTCATCGAAGAACTCATGCTTCTTGCAAACAAACGTGTTGCCGAATTTCTTGAAACCGGAGGTAAAAAACCAGGCAAAAAAATTCATCCACTTCAGGAGGCAAAAAAAGAAGAGTTCCCTGTTATTTATCGAATCCACGATGCACCAAGCTCGGAAAAAACAGATGACTTACTATTTTTTATGAACTCAATCGGCCATCCAATTCCTGTCACAAAAAAAGGCACAATTGATATCCATGCACTATCACTTGTTTTGAAAAAACTGGAAAACGGAGATTTGAAACAAACCATTCTCACATATGTTATTCGTTCAATGTCCAAAGCGATTTATTCTACAAAAAATATCGGACACTACGGTTTGCAATTTGATCATTATGCACACTTCACATCTCCTATTCGCCGATATCCGGATCTAGTGGCACACAGATTGCTGCAATACGCACTCGCCGGCAAACCAGCACCCACATCAACTCGCAAAAAATATGAACGAATTGCACGATTGTGTTCAATGTCTGAAATACGCGCAGCTGAGGCCGAACGCGAAAGTGTTAAATTAAAACTTACTGAGTATATGTCGGAAAGAATTGGACAAACAATTACAGGAGTCATTACCGGAGTCACAGAATGGGGTTTGTATGCAAAAGACAAAGAAACAACCGCCGAAGGACTTGTCGGATTGCGTTCGCTTGGCAAAGAATCATTTACTCTTGCTCCAAAACTCGCCACACTAACTGGGGAAACTTCTAAACGTGTTTTTAGAATTGGTGATACAATAATGGTACGAGTTGTTCGTGCTGATGCCGAACGCCGTCAAATAGATTATGAAATCATATAATGACAAAAAAATAATTATCTCTGTTTTCTTTGTTGCAATTTTTGCATGTTATCTTGGTCGGCAAGTCGAATGGCACCACTTACAAGTGGTTGAACATGACGAAAACCAAGCAGCTGTTTTGCAAGCACTCCAAAATCCTCCTGTTCAAGAATTAACGTTTGGTTTTGCTGGTGACATTATGCTCGATCGTGATGTACGAGCGAGTGTCAACAAAAATTTTGCTGGTGATTATTCTCGCCTATTTACCAACGCGCAATTTCTTTCACAACCTGATATTACATTTGCAAACCTTGAAGGACCAGCAAGTAACGTCGGCACAGACAAGCATAATTTGTATTCTTTCCGTATGGATCCAGCAGTCATTCCAGTATTAAAACAAGCCGGAGTTGATGTTGTATCATTCGCCAACAATCACGTAGCAGATTGGGGTCGCCCTGCATTCGAAGACACACTCACACGATTGAATGATGCAGGCATACTCGCCTGCGGTGCCGGCATGAACAAGGCTCAAGCAGAAACACCTGCAATCATCCAACAAAATGGATATAAGGTTGGATTTATTTGTTTTACAGATGTTGGTCCAAACGACTTTGCTGCCGGAACTTCTACAAGTGGAATTCTTCTTGCTTCTGATCCGGATTTTGATTCCATTATCAAAAATGCAAAAAGTCAGGTTGATGATTTGGTTGTTTCATTCCACTCTGGAGTTGAATATCAAACAGTACACACATCACGACAAGAACAAATTTTCCACGAAGCTGTTGACGATGGAGCAGATATTGTCGTTGGAGCTCACCCACATGTGGCCGAAGACATTCAGTCATACAAAGGCATCACAACGATGTACAGTCTCGGTAATTTCATTTTTGATCAACCATTTTCAAAAGACACAATGCAGGGACTGTTTGTAACAGCAACACTCAAAAACAAAATCTTTACAGATATCGTCCCTCATACAGTTGTATTAGACAATCATTACGCTCCATCACTACAACAAACAAAATAATATAAAAATTTATTTTGCAATTTGGACTGCTTCGTCAAATTTGATTGAAAGTAATTTTGATGCACCATCGAGACCCATCGTAACTCCGTAGAGTACTTGCGCGCGAGACATCGTTTCGCGGTTATGTGTGACGACAATTAACTTGGAATGTTTGGAGAGTAAATCGAGCATGTCTCCATACTTGCGACTATTTGCTTCATCAAGAGCAGCATCAGTTTCGTCGAGCACAAGAAATGGAGGTGGATTGACCTGACTCATTGCAAACAAAAGTGCGATTGATACAAGTGAACGCTCTCCACCCGAGAGCATATTCAAATCCTTTACCTTTTTGTGCGGAAGATTGATTGTGATATCAAGCCCATGCTCAAATGGCAAGTCTTCATCAAAAACATCTTCGTCATCTTTGACTCGTTTGTGTTCAACAAGAATCGAAAGAAATGCCCCACCGCCACCAAACATAAGTTTAAAAAATTCTCCAAATTGGATATTTATTTTTTCAATTCCCTCTTTGAAAGTACGCTCGATTGTCTCACGCAATTCAGCAATCAATGCGCGAAGAGAAGTAATACTTGCTTCCAAGTCAGCCAATTCTTTGACGAGAAACGCATCACGATTTTTTGTTTCTTCATATTCCTTTATTGTTTCTGACCCAGACCCTGCACCGGCATCTTCAAGTTTGATTTTGACGCGTTCAATTTTGCGGTGCAAATTTTCACGCTCGGCAACGAGTTCAGGTGTGTCACTTTTTGGTTCTGAGACATGTTCAAATATTTCTCCAGTCATTGCCGTCGCTTCACGCATCTCCTCGGCAAGAATTGCAGTTCGACGAGAAAGTGTTTCTCGTTTGAGCGCTTGTTCACGAATCATACCCTCAAGCGTTGCAATGCGCGCAACGCTCGCGTATGAACTGCGTTCACTTTCACGGATTTTTTGTTCGATGTGCGCCAAAATATCACGCTGTGATTCTAATTCGCGAGACATGCCCTCGATACGAACACCGATACCGGCAAGTTTGTTTTCTAATTCCTTGCGCTCATGTTCAATTTCATTTCTCAAACTGTCTTTGTCGACTTCAGGCTGTTCACCCTTCATCGAATGTCTAAAGGATTTTATTTTTTCTCGAATATTTGAAAACGCGGTTTTAAAATCGTACACAGATTCGGAATTTTGTACTTCATCGATAGTTGCCATCAAATCTCCACACAATTCCTCAGCCTTCTCAACAGAAATCGTTGTTGCGCCGCGAGTTTCTTTTATAGAAAGTATTGCTTCAAGTTTGCCCTCAATACGACCAATTGCACGACCAAGTTCATCACGCTCACGCAACAATTTTGATTGCTCAAACTCAACTCCATGTATTTTGCTTTGGATGGCTCGCTTCTCATCATCATGAGCGTGCACTATTTCATTAATCGAAGTTTTGGAAATTCCAGCATATTCTTTGTGCGTTGTTTGTTCTATTTCTTTTAATGAATGTTCTGCAAATGCAATGGACGAATGCTCCATTGCAGAATACGTTTTAAATAATTCAGTAAATTCAACACGTAATTCTTCGGCTTTTTGAATTTTTTCTACTTGTTTGGAAAGATAACTCAAATGAGGAGCAAGCTCACGTCGAAGAGACTGAACTTCTTTCATGTTAATCATCGTCTTTTCCAACTTACGTTCACTCTCACGTATACGAATTTGGTAAACCTTGAGTCCAAGTGCGTCTTCTACCATGCCTCTTCTGTCGCGAGCAGAAGCCGAAAGCAATCGATCTGCTTCACCCTGAGAAATAATATGGTGTCCTGATGTTCCAATATTTACAGACCCAAGAAGCTCATTCAAATCTTTGAGACGAACGCTGGTACCATTGATTGAGTACGCACTACCTCCATCTGCAGTCACTTCACGACTCAATGCAACTTCATCGTATCCAAGTTCGCTCTCAGCACCAGATGAAGACGAAAAAGCAAACTGACGTTGATTGTTGTCGAATGTTACAGAAACTTTTGCTTTTGAACCGGCACTTAAAAATTTGGAGCCTTTCCAAATCAAATCGTTGCCGCCTTTTCCACGCATGGACTTCATTGACTGTTCACCGAGTACAAAACGAAATGATTCAACCACGTTTGATTTACCCGAACCATTTGGCCCAACGATTGCAGTAATCGGAGTATCAAAAGAAAGCACGGTTTTTTTCGCAAAAGATTTAAAACCAGAAATTTCCAACTTTTTCAGCATAAAGTGCCTTAATTGTAACCCATTTTTTATAATAATTAAATAGTGCCTGAAAATGCTTTGAGGAAAGTCTGGTTATTATTTTTATATATTTGAAATTTATCAAAACTTGCTTTTAAAATTTTATCGTTTTGAATTACATCAAATGCTTGCTTAGTAACATCATAAATAGGGTCATAGCTACCTGTTTTGTTTTTTCTACGTTCAGATATTTTTTCCCATACTTTATCTGATAAAGCATTTGCGGCCATATGTGATATAAATTCTGTTACTATTAGACCCAAAAAAACATTTTTTTCCTCACCATTGAATTTTATAATTAAACTGCGAAAATCTTTTAGTCCCTTTTGCCCATCGTTTGTTCTCATATTGACAGATGCAACATCATCACGAACAAGATGAGCATTCATATACCCTTCTCCAACCGTTGATCCACCATTGTTATTAGTTTTGTTTGAATATAATGCATTAGTAAATTTCTTTGTAAGAATTTGTAGTTTATCACTAAAAATAAATAAATCATTCAATGCTGTTTGGTCTTTTTTTGAAAGTGAGAAGTATTCATCGTGAGCAGCTTCATGAGAGATTGCATACGCAAACACCTCGGGAGAGATTACAAAATCTTTTTTGCACTCTGAAGAGATACGATATGAATTTGAAACCGGTTCAAAACCAGCATAACGTTTTTTATCTTCATCGGAATCTGGCTTGGTAAAAATAATTGTATATTTTTTACCGTTAGAAAAAACTTCTTTTACATTTCCATCAACAGAGAGCCAGTTTTGGTTACCATAACGAATCCTAACGCTATCGCCTTGTTGAACAAAATTAACAAGATTTGAATCAATTCTTCTTGTTTCTAGATTTTCATTTTTTTACCACCTATGACTTCAATGGGCTTAATTGCATCGACTCTAGCTTGATGTTCTTGCTTTTTATTATTTATTTGAGGTGGTCCGTTAAAATTCATCATAATATTTTTCTTAGTCGAGCCATTTTTTGGCTTCGAGTGCGGCGCGTGCAGCGTTTTGTTCGGCCTCTTGTTTTGAATTGCCTTTTCCTTCGGCAATTTTTTTGTCGCCAAAAAATATTCCGACTGTAAAGTGTTTGTCGTGATCGGGTCCTGTCTCTTTCATCACTTGATATGATGGAGTTGTTCCAAAAAATTCTTGGGCTTTTTCTTGAACAAGACTCTTTGAATCACGCCAAAGTTTTTTCTTTACAATTTCATTTGTGCGAGCATACAAAACTTTTTCAAGGAATTTTTCGGCTGCAGCAAAACCACTATCAAGATATATTGCACCAACAAGTGCTTCAAACGCATTCGCAAGAATATACTGACGCGCCTTGCCCATATCTTTTGCTTCTCCACGTGAAAGAAAGAGATAATCGTTCATGGTCAAATCTTGCGCAATGCCGGCAAGAATAACCGCATTAACAAGTGCGGCACGAAACGATGTAAGTTCTCCTTCAGGAGAATCAGGATATTTTTTATAAAGAAAATCCGTGACAGCAAGCTCGAGTACTGCATCACCCAAAAATTCCAAGCGTTCGTTGTGATCAAGCCCGGTGTTTGGGTTTTCGTTTAAAAACGAACGGTGTATAAACGCTTGCGTTACATACATTTTGTCCTTAAACGTAAATCCAATAATTGATTCAAATTTTTTCCAATCGCGTACGAGTTTTTCTGGCATAAATTAAATTTTGACTAAAGCACACAATAAATTACGAGAGTGATACTATACAAAACTACTCATTGGTCGAAGTTCCTTCAGTTCCCGTGAGTTGAGAAATAGCATTGGCCATATATCCTGTCACATCATTGTACATTTTCAAATTAGCAACATCAGAAACTGAAAACCAGCGTACATCATCAAGTCCACCTGAATGATTTTCAAGAGAAACCGGAACATGATCTGATTCTGCGAGGAAAAAAGTAACAATCTTTCGAATTTTTCCTTTTTCTGGATGAGATGCAACATATTCACTCTCACCAATCTTTTCTTTGATTCGTATATCAAGACCAGTCTCTTCTTTGATTTCTCGAACAGCTGCATCTTCGGGTGTTTCTCCTTCATCTACTCCACCTTTTGAGAGTGTCCAATAACCGAAGATATCATGCACAAGAGCAAAATACAACTCATTACCCTTCCATGAATAAATAAGCGCACCTGCTTTTTGTTCGATAGGAAGTTTTGTAATATCTATTTCTTCGTTTTTCTTTTGACGTTTGGATGATTGGTCTTTGCCTGGCTCACCAATTTCTTTGTACACAGCTCCGAGTACTCCGTTTACAAAACGACTTGAGCTATCGCCTCCAAATGTTTTTGCAAGTTCAATTGCTTCGTTAATTGCAACTTTTGGTGGAACTTCTTGGTGGTCTCCAAACAACAATTCACCGAGTCCGATACGCAAAATATTGCGATCAACTGCATTAATTTTTGCGATTGGCCACTCAGGAGCAGCTTTTTCAATAATCTGATCGATGATTTCTATTTTGTTTACAACATATCCCATAATCTTACGCATGAACGGGATATCTTCATTACCTGGAGCAAACTCGCCTTCATTACGAGAAAGAATATCAAAAACACCATCATCAGCTGGGCGGTTCTTAAAATCCCATTCAAAGAGAGTTTGTAACACTATTGACCGTGAAAGGTGCCTATTTGCCATTGTAATAAAGAATTATTGTTTATCAACTGTGTGATAAATGTACGAAACGTAGAAAAGACAATCTAGAAAACTAATTTCAAACCTCTCTTCTCTGCACTGCGTAAGCGTATGATTTCAAGTAACAACCAAACGAACAAGCTCTATTTCTTTGAGCGAGCAAGCTTCTTCTCTGTAGATTTTACCTGGTCGACAACTTTTCGTCCACGATAATATCCACAAGCTGTACAGACAGTGTGCGGAACGCGCATTGCTTCACAGTTGGAACACTTAGAAAACGCCCCACCTTTTAAGGCGTGGTGACTTCGGCGATTGCCAGTATGAGCACGTGTGTGTCGCATTCGAATAACCATACAAGGATTATCTTAGCAGATTTCCAAATAAATGCAAGATTATTTGAAGTTCTTTAAAAAACTGCGTCTGTGGAGCTTGGTCAAACCATATTTTTTGATTGCTTCATAATGAGTTTGTGTCCCATATCCAACGTGATTTTCAAACCCATATTTTGGAAACTTTTTTGCTTGCTCTGTCATATATCTATCACGCGTCACCTTAGCAATAATTGATGCAAATGAAATCACAGGCTCTTTTTCATCTCCTTTTATTATTGTTATTTGATTTGTAAACATCGCCGGAGCGTAAAGCGAACCATCCAAGAGAATAAGAAATTCTTTTTCGCATCCTAAGATGTCGAGTGTTTCTGCAAGTGCCTTTTTTATTGCTTTTGAAATTCCAATTCTATCAATTTCGTTTGCACTTACCATCGAAACACAAAAATCACATTTTTCTTGTTTTTGAAAACCGACAAGATGGTCAAACCATAACTCTCGAGAACGTTTAGAAAGTTGTTTTGAATCAAACAAAGGAACAGCAAAGTTTTTTATTTCATCAATAATTGCTTCATCAAAAATAACAAATGCACATACAGCAACCGGCCCTGCAATTGGACCTCTTCCGACTTCATCTATACCGACAATTGTTTTCACCTAGATATCATATCAAAAGATTCAGAATTTTTGTCAAAACAGAGGAATTCCTGATATAATCCTCCTGCATGAGTTCAAACTTCATACATCTCCATACTCACTCACACTATTCCCTCCTCGATGGATTAACCAAACTCGAAGACATGGTAGACATTGCAAAAAAGGCTGACATGTCAGCGATTGCACTCACTGACCACGGAAATATGTATGGGGCAATTGAATTTTATAAAATCTGTAAAAAAAACGGGGTCAAACCAATCATTGGTGTTGAGGCATACGTGACCTCTGGCTCACGCCATGACCGTGTAGCAGTATCTGACGGCAAACGCTACTATCACCTCATCTTGCTTGCAAAAAATCTGCAAGGATACAAAAACCTCATGCGCTTGGTCACAAAAGCCAACCTTGAAGGATATTATTACAAACCTCGCATGGACCACCAAATACTTCGTGAATTTCACGAAGGCATCATTGCTCTTTCGGGATGTATGGGTGGTGAACTTTCACAGGCAGTCATGGCAGACAAGATGGACAAAGCTGATGAAATAATTCGCGAACACCAAGAAATTTTTGGTAAAGAAAATTATTTTATCGAAATCCAATGTCACCCCACAATCGAAGGAGACAAAAAACTCCGCGATGCACTTGTAGCACTCGGCAAAAAACATGACATCAAAGTTGTTGCGACTCAAGACTCACATTACCCTTGCAAAGAAGACCACGAGGCACACCGCACGCTTCTTGCAGTCAACACTCAAGGAGATGGTAAGGCAGGAAAATTCGAATTTTCGAATGATGACTTTTCTTTGATTGACGAAAAAACAGCACGTGAATATTTTGCCGACGCACCAGGAACTGTTGAAAATACAAAATTCGTCGCAGATTTGTGCGACGAATATGAAATCGAATTGGGAGTTGCATACTTCCCTCATTTTCCATTACCTGAAGGAATCACAGCTGATGAAAAATTAAAAGAAATCGCATATGAAGGTTTTGTATTTCGAGATTTGCCAAAGACACAAGCATATATTGATCGTCTGGAATATGAACTTTCCGTCATCAAACAAAAAGGCTATGCCGGATATTTCCTCGTTGTGGGAGACCTGCTCAAATTCGCACGCGAAAACGGAATCCTTACAAACATTCGAGGATCGGTTGCGGGATCTATTACAACGTACCTCATTGGAATTACCAACGTTGATCCACTTGTATATAAACTTCCATTCGAACGATTCCTAAATCCTGAACGTCCCTCACTTCCCGATATTGATATGGATTATGCCGATAACAGACGTGGAGAAATGATTGAATATGCAAAAAGAAAATATGGCGAAGATCACGTTGCACAAATCGGAACCTTTGGAACAATGATGGCAAAAGGTTCAGTCAAAGACGTCGCACGCGCACTTGGATATCCATATGCAATCGGCGACCGTCTTTCGACGTTTATCCCCATGGGATCACAAGGATTTCCAATGACAATCGACCGTGCACTCGAAATGGTCCCTGAATTTGCCGAAGCGTACAAAAAAGAATCCGATACAAAAAAAATTATTGATCTTGCAAAAAGAATGGAAGGTTGTGTCCGTCATGTATCAGTCCACGCAGCAGGAGTTGTGATTGCACCAAAACCAATTTATGAATTTGCACCAACACAATTCGATCCAAAAGGTGGACACATTATCACGCAATACGATATGCATTACATTGAAGATGTAGGTCTGCCAAAATTCGACTTCCTTGGAATTCGCAACTTGGCGATTCTTGCCGATGCAGTAAAACAAGTAAAGCGTCTACGAAATATTGATATCGACCTGGAAAAAATTCCTATCGATGACCCTCGTACATTCTCAATGCTTGCACGCGGAGAAACCATGGGACTCTTTCAACTCAACGGCTCTGGAATGACTGCATACCTTAAACAGCTACAACCATCAACGATTTTTGATATCAACGCAATGGTCGCACTCTATCGCCCAGGCCCGATGGAAATGATTCCTGAATATATCGCTCGCAAACACAACAATGCACTCGTCAGATATCTCGACCCGCGCATGGCAGATATTCTCGATCAATCATACGGAGTCATCACATACCAAGATGATGTTATGATGATTGCCATCAAACTTGCTGGGTACTCATGGCTCGAAGCCGACAAACTTCGCAAAGCCATGGGTAAAAAAATTCCAGCAGAAATGGAAGCGCAAAAAGAAAAACTACTCAAAGGTTTTCGCGAACACGGATTGTCAGAACAAAAAACACAAGAATTGTGGAGTCTCATTGAACCATTTGCCGCATACGGATTTAACAAAGCACACGCCGCGAGTTATGGACGATTGTCATACCAAACAGCATATATGAAATCGAACTACCCCGTTGAATATATGTGTGCGATTTTAACGGCAGAATCCGGCGATATTGAAAAGGTTGCCGAAATTATCGGTGAATGTAAAAAAATGGGCATCGCAGTATTACCACCGGAAATCAACGCAAGTTTCAAAGACTTCACTGTTGTTAATAATTCAAACGAAGCAGGCAAAGGCATCATTCGTTTTGGACTTCACACAATCAAAAATTTGGGTACAGACATTGCCGAAGCAATCATCACCGAACGTAATTTCCGTGAACCATTTGCATCTATTACAGATTTTCTCGACCGTATCACGCACAAAAATTTGAACAAAAAATCTCTCGAGGCACTTACAAAATGTGGAGCAATGGACAACTTTGGTGAACGTGGAGAACTCATGGCAAACATGGAAACAATGCTTGAGTACAATAAGCAACGTCAAAATATTGGAAGCCAAGCATCACTCTTTGGAGAAAATTCCGATGTTATGGCACTACGACTCTCAAAATCAGACCCCGCCGAAACAGGAGAAAAATTAAAATGGGAAAAAGAATTACTTGGATTGTATGTCTCCGGACACCCTCTTGAAAAGTTTGCGGAAAAAATTGAAAAGAGCGGATTCAATATCAAAAAAATTCGTGAGGAAATGAAGGTTGGATTACCTGCAACATTCGCCTGTATTGTTGAAGAAGTAAAACCAATTATTACCAAAACCAATGAACGTATGGCATTTGTAAAACTCACCGACCTCACAGGAACGATTGAAGGAGTTATTTTTTCCAAACCATATACTGAACTTCAAAACATTGTCATCGTCGATGCATGTCTTGCTGTCTCAACCAGAATCACCGAACGCAACGGTGAAAAAAGTTTGATTATTGAAAAAGCCAAAGTGATATAAAAAAATACCGAAACAACGTGTTCGGTATTATAAATATTTTATATTTTACTTTACAAAATTTTGAATAACGTCCAATATTTTATCTTGTTTCGTATTATCATACGAATCACGCATATATGCCCTGTATATGTGATACAGGTCACGGTTTGATAAGGAAAACTTTTTTATTTTAGCAAAAATTTTCTTTTGCAATAAAGTAAAATCACCTACTTCGAATTCTTGTTTTAGACAAGATAAATAAAATAAATGTAATAGATCCTTTTTTCTAAATTTGCCCTTTTTTGCCAACATGTTAAAAGCTTGTTTTTGGTTGTTGTTTTCAATAACTGCAGCAAGTTCCAACTGTCGCTCACGTGAAAGTTTTAAGTTAAAACCGTAATCTTTCTTTATAATCGTAATTGACGTATTACGAATAACGACCATTATATATTTCTTTATCATCATTGTGAATTTGACTCTATTATACAACATAAAATAGAAATTGCAAATTATTTTCTTTATACGCCTCAGTATGATAAGATTGACAACATGAAGGAACAGCAACTACAAAACAATAGACACACACTCGCCCATTTACTCGCACAAGCAATTTTGGACATGTATCCAAAAACCAAACTCACCTTGGGCCCTGCGATTGATACTGGATTCTATTATGATGTTGATTTGGGTGAAGAAAAAATAAGCGACCTCGATCTACTTTCGATTGAAACAAAAATGCGTGAATTTTTGCCTTCATGGACAGCTTTTACACGTCGTGAAGTATCCAAAGAAGAAGCAGAAAAAATATTTGCAGGCAACACATACAAACTCGAACTCATAAATGAAATCGCACAACGTGGCGAAACAATTACCCTCTACTCATGTGGTGGTTTTGAAGATTTGTGTAGAGGAGGTCATGCAGAAAATCCTGCAAACGAAATTCCAGCTGATTCATTCAAGCTCGACCGCGTTGCTGGAGCATACTGGAGAGGAGACGAAAAAAACAAAATGCTCACACGTGTATACGGACTCGCCTTTGCAACAAAAGAAGACCTCGACGCATATATTCTTCAACAAGAAGAAGCAAAGAAACGTGACCACAAGAAACTCGGTATTGAGCTTGATTTGTTTACATTCTCCGAGCTTGTCGGACCAGGACTTCCCCTTTGGACTCCACGCGGAACACTTCTTCGCAATTTGCTTGATGGGTTTGTATGGCAACTACGTGAAGCAAAAGGATACGAGCGTGTAGAAATTCCCCATATTACAAAAAAAGATTTGTATGAAAAAAGTGGACACTGGGACAAATACAAAGATGACTTGTTCCGCATCACTACACGCGAAGGACATGAATTTGCAATGAAACCAATGAACTGTCCTCACCACACACAAATTTATGCACGCAAAGCATGGAGCTACCGTGAGCTTCCACAACGCTACGCAAACACAACAACATGTTACCGTGACGAACAATCAGGAGAACTCTCAGGACTTTCACGCGTACGTGCATTTGCACAAGACGATGCCCACGTATTCTGTCGCATGTCCGATGCAAAAGAAGAATTTTTGAAAGTATGGGATATTATCGAAAATTTTTATAAAGTATTCGGTTTTGATTTGAAAGTTCGTATTTCCAAACACGATCCAGAGCATCCGGAAAAATATCTTGGAGACAAAGACCGCTGGGCTTTTGCCGAAGAAATGCTCACAAGTATTGCAAAAGAAAAAGACGTTGAAACATTTGATGGTATCGGAGAAGCAGCATTCTACGGACCAAAATTAGACTTCATGGCACACGATGCCATCGGACGTGAATGGCAAGTTGCAACAATCCAACTCGACCTCAACCAGCCAGAGCGTTTTGACCTTACATGTACAAACGAAAAAGGCGAAAAAGAAAGAATCGTCATGATCCATGCAGCTATCATGGGATCTATCGAACGATTTCTCTCAATTCTTATTGAGCACGTTGCCGGAGCGTTCCCTGTATGGCTTTCACCATTGCAAGTTGCAATCGTTCCAATCTCTGAAAAACAAAAAGAATACGCAGAAAAAATATATGAGACCCTCAAAGCAAAAGGTATCCGTGTACACCTCAACGCAGACAACGAATCTCTCGGCAAACGCATTCGCGAAGCAAAGACCAAAAAAGTTCCATATGTAATAGTCATCGGTGACAAAGAAAAAGAAGCTGGAGTAATCACCGTCGAAACTCGTACCGAAAAATTGGAAGGTATAACGCCAGACGAATTTGTTTCAAAAATCGAAAAAGAAATTTTAGAAAAAACACTCAACTAAACCAACTACTCATCAATAAAAAATCCGCTCATGTGAGCGGATTTTTTATTGATGAGTGCTACGTATTATATATCGATATCTGCAGTATGTGCGTGTGTTTGAATAAATGACTTACGTGGAGCAACTTCGCTACCCATAAGCATATCAAATATTCGATCAGCTTCCGCAGCGTCTGTAATGGCAACCTGTCGCAAAATACGGCGAGCAGGATCCATCGTTGTCTCCCACAGTTCTTCGGAGTTCATTTCTCCAAGACCTTTATATCGCTGAACATGCATTTTTGGAGTTTTTGCTTTTGCGCCTTTTTCGACAACCTCTTCAACTTCTTCGTCGCCTTCTTGTTCACCGCCCCCATCTTCTTCTGCACGTTTGATCATTTCATCCAAATCTTCATCGGCAACTCCCGTAATCGCATGCTTTTCTTCATCACTATATGCATAATGAATCTCTTTGCCTTTTTTGATTTTGTAGAGTGGTGGCTGTGCAATATAAATATATCCTCCATCGAGAAGCGGGCGGAAGTATCGATAGAACAATGTGAGAATAAGTGTACGAATGTGCGCTCCGTCCACATCGGCATCGGTTGCAATGATTATTTTGTGATAACGCAATTTTGAAATATCAAACGTGTCACCGATTGCCGTACCCATAGCAACAACCAAATTCCTGATTTGTTCTGACGCAAGCATTTTGTCGAGACGAGCACGTTCGATGTTGAGAATTTTTCCACGAAGAGGAAGAATTGCTTGAGTGCGTCGATCACGACCCATCTTTGCAGTACCTCCCGCAGAATCTCCCTCCACAATGAAGACTTCAGCTTCTTCGGCAGACTTGGTCTGACAATCAGCGAGTTTTCCTGGAAGAGTCATACCTTCCATTGCTCCCTTACGAAGAACTGAATCCTTGGCAGCTTTAGCAGCTTTGCGAGCGCGAACAGCAAGAATAACTTTGTTTACAATTGCTTTTGCATCATCTGGGTGTTCTTCGAGGAATGCAGCAAACGCTTCACCGAAGACTGTCGCAACTGCACCTTGAGCCTCAGGAGAACCAAGCTTACCTTTTGTCTGTCCTTCAAATTGAATTTCACGAAGCTTTACAGAAACAACAACAGTAAGACCTTCGAGCACATCATCTCCGGTAAACGCTCCGTCAGATTCTTTGATGTAATTTTCTTTTTTCGCATATGTATTGAGTGTACGAGTAAGCGCCATCTTGAATCCTGTAATGTGAGTTCCACCTTCAGGGTTGTAGATGTTGTTTGCATATGCAACGATTTTTGCAGACATATCGTCGGTATATTGCAATGCAACTTCGGCAAACACACCGTTATCTTCCTTTTCAATATAAAAAATATTTTCATGAATCGGCTTTTGACTCTGATTGTAATATCTGACAAGGGAGACAAGACCTCCTTCAAAATAAAATGAGTACGATGGTAAATCGATATTCAAATCTGAAAACCAAAGTACGTCAGCGAGTGCGAGTTTGCCTATGTATGCGCGTGCATCAATCACACGAATACGCAAACCTTTTACAAGGTATGCTTGTCCGCGCAAATGATTAACGATTGTGTCCCAAGAAAAAACTAAGTCTTTGAAAATTTCTATGTCAGGTTTGAATGTAACAATTGTTCCATTTAGTTTTGATGATTTGAGTTTTTTGACTGCAGCTTTTTTCTTTCCTTGCGAATATTCTTGCATGTGAAGTCCTCCATCACGGTGAACCATAACTTCAGTATACAAAGAAAGTGCATTCACAACGGATGCTCCAACTCCATGCAAACCTCCGGAAACTTTATATCCTTCTCCACCAAATTTTCCTCCGGCATGAAGAGTAGTCATAACAGTTTCGAGTGCGGAAACTTTTGTCTTTGAGTGAACATCAACTGGAATTCCACGTCCATTATCAGCTACGCGAATTTTGTTGTCAGGCAAAAGAACAACTTCGATTTCATTACAAAATCCTCCCATCGCCTCATCGCGCGAGTTATCAAAAATTTCCCACACCAAGTGATGCAGACCTTCGATACCAGTACCTCCGATATACATTCCCGGACGCTTGCGAACAGGCTCAAGCCCCTCAAGAACTGAGATATCATCCGCACTATAGTGACCTGCACTTTTTTTGTTTTTTTCGTCTGCCATACTGTTATTTTTTTGCTCAAAAAGCCCTTATAATATAAGGATTAAATTAAATTTCTCTCATACCAATTCTATCATAATTTTGGTAAAAATACGAGCTTCCCGCAAGTGAATTATTATTGTGAACTTGTGTCCGTAGGAGCTGGTGTTGGAGCCGGCGAAGTTGAGGAATCTGACGAAGCTGGAGCCGATGTTGTTGTATTAGTTGAAGATGAATCTGTACCAGAAGAAACAGAGGAATTTGTAGTTGAAGTATCGGTAGTACCAGTTGACGAGGCACTTGTGTCAGTACTTGTCGTTGTTGAGGTATCAGTAGCACCCGAAGTTGTTGAACTTGCAGAAGAATCACTTACTGTCGAAGTTGACGTGCTTGTATCCGTGCCACTTGTAGTTGATGTTGAAGTAATCGTACTTCCCCCACCACCAAGTCCAGCATCGGTAGAACTGCTTGTTGTTGTGCTCGTATCTAATTCAGGTCCAATAATAACAGGAGGAACAGCTGCTTGATTAAGCAATTGCTGCAACTGGTCTTTTGTTACACAAACTTCATCAAGACACAATTCATGTGTTTGAACTTTTGCGGCAAAGATACTTTGAATTCCGTTTAGGGCATTCGCAAGGTATGTTTTGATAAGTGAGGCAAGTGAGTTGTCTTGTGTCGGATCAAGCGACGTAAGTGGTTCGAGTTTCAAATCCATTTCTTGAATTGCTGCGACGATTGGAGCAACAAGTCCTGCATAGTTTACTCCCAAGTAACCAGTTTTTGGATCATTAATATTTACAAATTCTGGATAGACTTTTTGCATGTCTTGCGCGATAAATCCAATCGTTGGTGTTCCATCAGGATCACTGTTCCAATTAAAGGTGACCGGCTTCAATTGATTTATCTTGTCGAGTGTTGAAGTTGAAAGTTCAGTAATGTTTGTTTTCAAACGAGCATCAGAAGAACAGTACAATGCAGCACCGGTACCAGCAGTGATTTGTCCACTTGTTGCAACAACTCCATTACCGAGAGTACATGCAGTACCACCCGTACCCTGAATAACAAGGTTAGCATTGTGAATAGTAACAACCCCTGAAGTTGCACCGCCATTATAGTCATCAAGCTGGAGATATGAACCATTATGCACAGTGTTCAAATCTCCAATAGAATACACATCTCCCGTTGTATTAATACTAAAGAAATTATGTGCGCCAGATATATCACCAATCGTAAACAAACTACTTGTTGCCGTCATTCTAAAGCTTGATGTTGTTGCACCAACAGTAAACACCGAGCCACCATATACATTGTTTGTATCTCCTATTTTGTACGATTTGTTTAGTGCATCAAGTGACAATGTAATACCGCGAGGATTATATGTCCAAGACCAGAAATCTCCATAACTATGGTAACTGGCAGTAGTCCAATTGACGGATATACCGTTATTCAACGCTACCGGCGAAACAGAGGCGGATACATTGTGAACAGTTGTGACACCATCAGTCCATGTAAAGGTATCAATACCAGAAGTATTACTTAAGCCATCTGATGTTGCAGTCGCACCAGAAGTTACATCTTTAATGGACGTACCAGACACACTATTACCTGATAGAACCACATTTGTAAGAAAAACGGAACTTCCAATAAAACTCAAAAACTTACCGGTTGTTGTTCCTGTGCCAGTATTATTAATAGTAACCGTATCACCAACATTCCACGTTCCAGAACTTGCAGTAATATTACCAAAGCCATCAGTGTTGCCATCAATTGTAACCGTATACGTAACACTCGATGATCCACTACCTGTATATGTTCCACTTTTAGCAAAATCATTATCTGTATATAAAACCGGAGTATATGTCACACTACTTGAGGCAATACCTGACTGCTGCATACCATAAAATCTAGTCAAACTGCGTGTGTCATCAATACTGAGATAGTTGTTATTACCCGCGACACCACCAGAAGCACTGTTAATATCTCCAAATTGATACAATCCGTTTTGTGCATTTGCGAGCAAGTAACTGTGTCCACTCGTATCACTAACCGTGAAATTATTATTCGCTTTCAACAGCGCACTCGAGCTTGCACTTGTATCAGTCAACACAAAGCTTGTACCCGAAGCTGCAGAATTAATATCACCAATTCCGTATTTTTTTGTTGTTGAATTAATTGTAAAGAAATTATGAGTTCCATCACCATCTGTAATATTTCCAAGCGCATCAACTTTCATTTTTGAAACGCCTCCAACTTGGAGATTTATAATATCCCCAGTAAAGGTTGAAGTTGCACTAAGTGCCAATATTGTACCTGTTGCTGAACCCGAAAAAGACGAGTTGCCCAAGGTTAACATTCCACTACTAGCGCTACCATAACTATCATTAACAGTAAACACAGGAAACGATACGTTGTTTTCAACCTTTAACATTGGTGATGGAACACCCGCACTATTTACGGTAATTGTCCATGAATCACCAGCATTATTTAGAGGCAGTACAGCAAATTTGATATCAAGTCCCAATGACGTGGAAGTAGAACCAGAAGCAATTGGATAAAAATTGGTTTTACTTGTTGCATTTAGACCCCAACTCAAAAGTCCACCATCTTGTGTTTTGTCATTAAAATCAAGAGGTGATGACGACAGAGTATATGATGCAATTACTGGCCCAGAACAACCTGATGGACCGTGATCATACAATGTACCACCTGGAGAAAAATGCCATCCATTAGTTAGATATTGTGCTTGAAGATATCCAACGCCTCCTGTTCCAGTTGAAATCGCACAATCAGTCGTACTTGTTGAAGCACTATCTGAGAAGTAATCACTATTCGGAGTAAAACCAGCAATTCCAGTAAGATAAACACCTCCAATGGTAACAGTAACAACACCCGAAGCACCTGTCCACGGACTTGCTGGATTAATAGAAATTTGAGTACTTGTTCCAGACGTAACAACTGCAGTAGATGTTGAAGCTGAATGAACAACTATACCGGCACTTGGTGTATTTGTTCCAATACCCAATCTGCTAGTATTAGGATCCCAATAAAAACTCGAGCTAGTTGCAAGTGCGCCATTATAATCAGCAAACAAAACCGAACCAATAGTAGGATTGAACCATGTTGGAGCACCACCGCCATTTGATATCAGTACTTGATTTGCTGTTCCGGTTGCAGTCTGAGAAAAAACTCCGGAACTATTAGCGTAAAGTAATCCTCCATTTGTTGAAAACGAAGGATCCGTAAGTGCCCCTGTTGCACTTATTTTGAATTTGGAACTTCCACCAACCTGCAAATCCATCAAATTACCAGTAAATGATGTTGCGGTATTAAGTGCGATATCTGTTCCTGCTGTAGAACCATTAAAACTATTGAGTGCTCCTGCTACGAATGAACCATCACCGATTGAGAGAA